>Ga0160505_100146_pt1 | contig 53345 bp, 31 predicted proteins | sample DIDeMG_FD_108225 | JGI IMG/M metagenome (GOLD analysis project Ga0160505, IMG submission 108225) | Enriched chicken feces microbial communities from UW Madison campus, WI, USA - DID2874_E49_Stillage MG | ecosystem: Host-associated > Birds > Digestive system > Large intestine > Fecal ... | reverse complement strand
GAAAAGGGTCAATCATTTAAGGAATGGGCAGAAGCTCAAGTTCGTAAAATCGAGGGCCACCAAGAGATGGTTTTACCTGAACTTAAAAAAGAAATCTTGGACAAGTATGGTGAAGGAGTTCATGACGATGAAATTGTCTCTGAAGACGAAAATGCCATTCCCATTAACATGGATTTGCAAAGAGAAGCTTTCTACGTTAATGTGACCAGATCGTCAGAAATCCAGCAACTGAGAATGCAACTTCCAGTGTTCGGCGAAGAACACAGAATTATGGAGGCTATCCATCACCATGACTGTATTGTTCTATGTGGTGAGACTGGTTCTGGTAAAACAACTCAGGTTCCACAGTTTCTCTATGAAGCTGGCTTCGGCAATCTTGATTCTGACACTTATCCTGGAATGATCGGTGTCACCCAACCAAGAAGAGTTGCAGCAGTCTCCATGGCCAACCGTGTCGGCAATGAGCTTGGAGACCATGGCCACAGAGTTGGCTACCAAATTAGATTTGATGCTACTGTCAAGAATGAAGGAAAAGAGGGAGGTACGGCCCTTAAGTTTATGACAGATGGTGTTTTGCTCCGAGAAATGATGAACGATTTCTTGCTCATGAAGTATTCAGCATTAATTATTGACGAGGCCCATGAGAGAAATGTCAATACGGATATCTTGATCGGTATGCTCAGCCGTGTTGTTAAGCTCAGAAGACAAAAAGGAAAGCCTTTGAAGTTGATTATCATGTCCGCAACATTGAGAGTTTCTGATTTCTCCGAGAACAAGCAGCTTTTCAGTACTCCTCCTCCAATTTTGAAGGTCGAAGCTAGACAATACCCAGTTTCTGTTCATTTCGATAAGAGAACTAAATTTGAGTATTTGGATGAAGCATTTAACAAGGTATGCAAGATCCATAGAAAGCTTCCTCCTGGTGGTATCTTGGTCTTCTTAACTGGTCAGAATGAGATTACCACTTTGGTTAAAAGACTTAGAAAAGAATTTCCTTTGAAGAACGACTCTAAGAAATTGTATGTGGAAGATGAAAACACCAAATACAGAGTCAGCAACAACGTGACAATGGAAGCAGAGGATGTTGATTTGGACATTGCACTCAGAGAGAGAAAAGCGGAAGAGATGGAAGACGATGTTTCTGACGATGAGTTGTCTGAAGAAGAAGAGGGATTCGAGGAAACGCTCGAACCAGGCCAGTCAGCAAACGATCCACTTTACGTTCTTCCTCTTTACTCCTTGCTTCCAACGAACCAGCAATTGAAGGTCTTTGATACCCCTCCTCCAGGCAGCAGAATGTGTATTGTTGCCACTAATGTCGCAGAGACGTCATTGACTATTCCTGGAATCAGATATGTTGTTGATTGTGGAAGATCGAAGGAGAGAAAGTTCGACGAAGATACCGGTGTTCAGTCTTTCGAGGTCGACTGGGTTTCTAAAGCGTCAGCGGACCAGAGAGCAGGAAGAGCAGGAAGAACAGGACCCGGACACTGTTACAGGCTTTTCTCGTCTGCTATTTATGAAGAGTACTTTGATCAGTTCAGTCGTCCTGAAATTTTGCGTATGCCAGTCGAGAGTACTGTTCTTACTATGAAGAGTATGGGAATCGACCAAATTGTCAACTTCCCGTTCCCCACACCACCTGATAGACCTGCTTTGGCTAGGGCAGAGAGACTCCTTGTTACTTTGGGAGCTTTGGACAGGGCCAAAAAAATCACCGATTTGGGAAAGACAATGTCATTCTTCCCGGTTGGCCCACGTTATGCAAAAATCCTCATTGTGGGTAACCAACTTGAGTGCTTGCCGTATGTGATTGCTATTGTCTCTGCATTATCCGTGGGAGACCCATTCTTAGATGAGAATGACGTTGGACTAGCAACGCAGAAGCCTCAGAAGGATAGCGACGAAGAAGAAGAAGAAGAAATTGGAGATACTCAGGAAGACTTGGAGAAGCAACGGAAATTGAGAAGCAAATTCTTTAAGACCCGTGCCATGTTCTCTAGACTTGATGACCGTTCTGACGCCTTGAAACTCTTATCTGCTGTGTGTGCACTTGACCATGTTCCTACCAAGAAGAAAATTGGGTTCATGGGAGACCATTTCCTTCGTGTGAAGGTGATGGAAGAGGTTCAGAAGCTCAGAAAGCAAATCTCGTATATTGTGGCGTCCAACTCAAATAAAGACTCTATTGCCGAACAGTTGGAGACCAAGGAAGTGAAGTTGGGAGTTCCCTCTAAGCAACAGATCGCCGCCTTGAAACAAATCATTGCATCTGGATTCATCGACCAGGTTGCTATCCGAAGCGACTCGATTGATTCCGAAATCAAACTTTCCAAAAAAACAAGCATCATTGGTGTTCCGTACTCCACACTTTACCCAGCATCTCAGTATGGAGATGGAACAGATCCACACGTTTACATTCATCCAGCATCCATCCTTGCCAGCCTGGGAGCAGCACCTCCACAGTATGTTGTATACCAATCTGTGAACAAGGGTGCCAACCAAAAAGAAGGCAAATTGACTAAGTTGAGAATACGTCCATTGGTAGACATTTCTGGTAAGCAGTTGGCTAATGTTGCCAAGGCATCGTCGCTTATTACTTACTCTAAGCCATTGGGACACCCATATGCGCCAAAGGAGATATCCCCAACGAAGAGAGAGTGCTATGTTATTCCAAGATACGGTGCAGCTATTGGAGATGGAGGATTAGGATGGGATTTACCAGTGATCAAGGTTATCCAGGTGAAGAAATATGGACTGTGGGTTGTGGAGGAGTAAAATAATTGATAGAAATTGATAGTTTGGGGTAATTCTAGTAACCGAGTCTGTAGAGACGCCAATAAGGTAGAATATTGGCAAAGTTGGTAATAAGCAAGAAGAAGAATTATGAATTTTGGAGTTAATCATATATTGGTGGAACATTCGCAGCCACTTCTTCACTATTGCTCTTAAGTATGATATACATTAACTATATCACTTACACCGTGTAGCAGCAATAATTGAGATTGACATAAAACTTTAAGGTACACAATAATAAAGAAAAGCTTCTTTCATTTTTTTCACGTCAAAAGTCACTGCAAGTCAGTCTCGAGCAGTCAAAGGTTCAAGTTCATCACTTCCTACATCTACACTTCACATACTTACTGCGAATAAACATCAACACTCATCAAAAATTTTCGTACATCCTGGATACCATGAACCGACCTAATATCCAGGAATCGGAAGAAAGAGTGTCTGACGATGACCACTCGACTCTTATTCCCGAGCACATTGTCGATGCGGCATCTCAGCGTATCTTCCTTGTGTCTATCTTCGTCGTCATCCAGTGCTGGAAAATCTATGATGTTCTACTTGTCAAGGCTGATCTGTTTGCTTTGAGCACTGCAGCACGCCTGGAGTCTGCGCCAGACCTTACGTTCACGTCGCTTAATAACTTTACTTTCGTCATCAAATACGTGTTGATCGACGGGTTGTTCCTCTGGTCTTTGCCAATGCTTAATGTACCGCTTCTCTCGTTTGGGCCGTTTGTCACGCTTCTATTGACTGTGCTTGTCAATATCTTCACTTTCTTATTGGCTAGCAACACTGCGTTGCCCTTGCTCTCCGGAATTGTCGTGCCAGTCTGGAACACCATCTTCAAACATAAGGAATTGAACATTGTGGGTGATTCTGTTCTGCCACAGAAAGTCATCGACATGAACGCCCACTTCAAGGGTAAGTACACAATCCATTATTTGCCTGCGTCGTCTGTGACCTTGAATCCATTCCACTATGAAGGTTTGTGTCTAGATGTCCAGCCAGAATCTTCCTATTGCAGATATGTTCGTGTACCAATTGAGTTCAACACCACCACCGACATTGCCACAATGCAGCTCCAGCACATCTCGCCATCTAACTCGATGACGCTTCTAAACTATACCTCTCGCGATATTGCTAAGTTGTTGAAAAGAGACTATGCTCATCTCCACAAGTTACTGGACCATAAAAATGACGGGAGGATTTTCTACGTCGAGGTGGAGCTTAGAAACCCAGGAAAGTATCGTATCCATACGGTAACGGACTCCAATGGCATGAACATTCGTCCTTATAAGAGTGACTTTACCGTGGGAAACTGTCCAAGTGCTAAGTTCGTGTATCCTGAGGCTGAACTGGCTTATACCAATATTAAGTGTGTGCTGAAAGATAACACGTTTCAACCGGAGTGGCTGTTGCCTCTCCTTTCTACATACGGTGTTTTCCCCTTGTCAGTTGAGGTGATGACTAAATTCAATGGGAAAATGATCAATAAGTTCAACACCACGTTACAAAGTGAGAACATTTCTCCTGGTCTCAAGTGGCTTGAAGCAGAGAAAATGACCCGGAATTCTTTAGAGCAGGAGATTTTGCGTAACCCACTGGTTCTTCGGACCGGTAACTCTGGAAAGTTTGAGTTTCAACTTTTAAGTGTCCAAGACAAATTGGGCATAAGAAGAGAGTACAACCCAGCCTCTAAGGACCATGATATCAACTTCCCAATAGTGACTAAGGAGTCGGCATCGTTGAAATTGGTTGACAGATCTCCAGATAGTCCATTGTTGTTGGGGCAAACAAAAACGCTCCATCTCGACACTAAGCAGATTATTCAATTGCCTTTGAAAGTTGCAATTCAGTTCCAGGACGAAAGGAATGCATCTGAGAAAAAAATTTTGACATTTGATTTCAATGATGCGGAGGACTTTCACCAGGGAATCAAAATCGATCAGCCTGGCCTCTACTCCTTGGTGGAAGGTAAGGATAGCTTTTGCCCATGCGAAGTTGACAAGGGATTGATTGTTCCAATTATGACTCCACGCGTTCCTACAGTAGTCATTAAAGGTGAGCCTATTTCTGACAGATGTGTTGGAACTGTCGGATTTGAATTTGATCTTAAATTTACCGGTAAGCCTCCGTTTGAAGTTCTGTATGAGGTTTTCAAGAATCTGTCTGGATTCCTCAAGCCAATCCTCAGTGAAAGGGGATTGAGACAACATACTAAGCGCACACAGAGTGACCAATATCGCTTTGACTATAGACCACGCCAGGAAGGTAACTACGTGTTGATATTTAAGTCGCTTAAGGATGTTTATTACCATAACAACCCAGTGGCAATTCCTGAGGCAGAAAACACATTTTCAACGTATTTCCATCAGAAGTCTAGATATACATTCTTCAAGGATTCTCGTCAAACGCACCAAGAAATAAACTTGTGCAAGGGTGGTGCTATTCTGGCACCTATTCATTTTGAAGGTAATTTCCCATTCCTGTTCACATATGAGATAGTGGATATCAACACAAAGAAAGTGTTGGTGTCCCAAAAAATCAAAGACTACTATCAAGATTCCTTCAAGGTATCGAGTCCAAACTTTGATAGGGGAGGAAATTACGAGATTGTTGTGAAAGGAGCAACTGATAACTTGGGTTGCCCAGTAGCTTCATTAAAGTCTGAGTCCTTCGTTATCAATGCTCGATCTGATTTACCAGCGGTCCTGTTTAAGAAGTCAGAGACTTTCAAGATTATCGAAGGTGACTCAGTTGAAATCCCCCTTGTGGTAAAATCGTCTGTTGGTCGTACCTCAAGTGATCTTATAAAATATACTCACACGGATGGTGATGGAAACGAAAAAGAAGTTCTGCTAAGCGGTTCTAATATCCTCAGAGTTTCCAAAGAGGGTACTTACCGACTTTCATCCTTTAGCAATAAGGGTTGTGATGGTACAGTTAAGAAAGATGAGGCAATTCAAGTGGAGTATTATCCAAAGCCAAGCATGACCTTCCATCCTGAAGCTGGAGATGTGGATAAACCCACGACAAGCAGTTTTATTTCTTTGAAACCTGTTTGTCAAGATGCACCAAGAGATTTGAAATTGAAACTCACCGGTAAGCCACCATTCGTGGTTGCATACCTGATTAACTATCCACATGGCAAGACCAAGTCATCATCGATGGTGATTGAATCGAACGAAATCTCAATTCCTTTGACACTGAAACGGAAGGGCGTATATGAACATATGTTCACGGCAGTTTATGATTCTCGATATACTCAGGATAATTTGAAACGGATCAATCACAAAGACTCGTTCCCTACGATCAGATATGAAGTTCAGGGATCTCCAAACCTTCATGTTGACAAAACACATATGCAATTCTGTGAGAACCAGATATCTGAGGATCGCTTCTCTGCTTCGTTACCGATTACATTTGAAGGTAGATATCCGTTTGAGTTATCTGGAAGTATCCAGAACAGCAACGGCGACATACTCGATAAGTTTGAGGTCCATAATGTTAATACTCCTTCAGTTGATCTATCTGAGTTGAAGCTATCGAAACCCCTTCTGTCACTTCTTTCTGTTGGAGAGTATATCATCGCGTTCCAAGGGATCACTGATGCCAACAAGTGCCATCTGAAACAGCTTTTCTCACAGAACACCGTCAGAATATCCATAACCCAGGTTCCAACAATTCTGAAGCAGAATCCGAAAGACTACTACTGTGTCGGCGAGCATATTGCGTACAACATGTCTGGAATTGCTCCATTCACTCTTTTCTATGAATTCAATGGACAAATGAGAAAAGCTGAACAAGGACATGATTTCGTGAGGTTGGCATCGCGTCCTGGAGAGTTGACTATTCATGCATTGAAGGATTCCTCGGCTAGCCTGTGTTTGGTGAACTACACAGCCAACGACAATGTGTTTGAGAAGCTTAAGTTGGAGGTTCGTGACCTTCCATCTGTAGAGATCAGCCAAGGAGACAGCATCATCAAGAATCTCCACGAGGGAGACAAGACGGAGATTATCTTCAAGTTCACCGGAGTTCCACCATTTCTGGTAACATATGTGAGAACTTTAGGAGATGAAGAAGGACTTCACAAGAGAAGGAAGTCAACCAAACCACAGGCCAAACATCCTCGCCGAGTTGCAGAGACGAAAACCGTCAAGGACATTTGGGATTACGAGCACACTGAGATAGTTGGGTTGGAGGGAACGTACGAGGCCATTATGGTTGCTGACGCATTCTGCAAAGCTTCGAGAGATATTAATGAAATCTTATAGATCCCGTGTGGATCAATGTACTATAGAAAAATAAACGTCATGTATTAAGAGAATGCCTTCTACTTCTTGGTCAAGTCATTGATGATCTTGGAAGCCTCCTTCAAGGAAGATTCTGGTCGTTTCACCTGCGCCACCCGGCCAATGTCAGCGAAATTCGTGGAATACGACGACTCAATGGCCTGTGCCAATCTGATGTCCTTATTAGTGATCTGGTTACCAACATCATGGGTAGTAATGGTGAACTTTATGCGATTGTAAGTGGTAGTAATAGTGGGATGGTGTCTAGCCTTCTGGGCATGCATAGCCGCAGTATTTAGAAATTCCCATGTCTTTGCAAATGTCTTCAATGTGTAGTTACCTTCGATTTCAGTACCAGAGCCCTGATCTGATTCGTGAGAGCGAACAACCCATCTAGGTTTGGGAAGATTCTGATTTATCAAGTCGAGCTCCTTCTGGATTGAAGCTAGTGGAAGTTTTGTTGCCTTTGTGGCGCGTATGAGTGATTGCCTCATGTCTGGAGTTTGTTGGAGTTGTTACTTTGTATATTGGACTGTATAAGGTAGATTAATAGTGATGAATAAGAAACATCACCATGGATCATCCCAGATTCGGGTATTTCTGGTTGCTATTATTTCAAGCAATTGAGCATCATTTGGTTAACTCAAATTGCCTTGTTTAGTCAATTCTTCATTTAATCCACTGAATATCAAGATTTCTTTCTCGTCCTTTCGAGTGTCTTTCAGATACCTAACTTACAGCTTCGATAGGTAGCCCTGAATTTACCAAAATGTAATTTCAAGCATCCAACCGATTTCGCTGTTGTTGATTGAAATCATGGTATTCACGTTCTTTCTACGCTAATACCTATATCTACGACAGGTCTATGATGAGAGATAATTGATGGAGAACCATCAACCCACCTATCCAAAACAGCGGAGTAAAGGACTTTCACAGAACCAAAATCAGAAAGTAAATCATTGTATCGTTCACTTGAGAATTCTCCCTTTCAAACTTCTTAGAAATCCCGCCCGAATTCATCAGCCAACAAGCCTACTTTTCACCAATGTGCAGTGCCCACATAAAGACTCAACTACAACGGTGAAGACTTACACCCGTAAGTCATGGTATCGGCTCTCTATATCCTACACTGGCCAGATAGTGACATCGAGTATCTGCGATGTGAGGTGGTGATTCATCGAAACTTTCATAATGACGTTCCTGATGCGCAGCTAATGATTCCTCTCTTCACCCATGTATACCGACAGTTGCAACCTCATCAAAGAACGCCAATTCTACGAGACCGAGGCATCAACTATATGTATATATGGGGAGAAAACGACCTTTTATTCTTGGCTGCCACTCGCAAAAACGTCAATGTGATGCTGGCGGTGACTTTTTTAAGCCAATTCTACCTGATTCTACACCATTACTTTGTCACAAGCCATTCTAATTCGGCCAATGGGGTCAGCAAGCATGATGACGAAGACGAGGGCAGATCACTACAGCTAGACCACCTTGTCGATAACGTGTCGTTAGTGTATGAGTTATTGGACGAGTGCATGGACTTTGGTGTCGTTCAGATCACCGACTACAACATTCTCAAAGAATACATCAAGATGGAAATTAATCAGGCGTCATCTGCCGTGAATACTTCGGATCTGGATGGCTCAGACTCGGACCTGAATTCCGGAAATTTCAAAGACACTTCAAACAAGAGGAAAAATGACAAGAAAGCTAAACATAAGCAGATCAAATCCACACAGAATCATGCTGACAAGTCGGATGTCGTGGAGGCTAAAGCCGAGGGTCTTATCAACAGCTCCATCGTCAGGACACAGGCGCTGGCTATCAGTTGGAGACCCAAGGGCATTTTCTATACCAAGAACGAGATCTATATCGATATTATTGAGGAGAGTGAGTTTCTCTACGATCTCGAAACCCTGATTGTGAAGATCAACGAAATCCGAGGCGCTTGCCAAATCAAGTCTTATCTCTCAGGAATGCCTCAGTGCAAACTTGGGCTAAATGAGAAGTACATCTCGCAGGTGGAATATGATGACGAAGTAATCGAGGATGAGGAGGTGGTCGTTGACAGAGCAGATAATTTGATTTCGGACAACCTGATTAACGAAATTGACTTAGACGATGCTGGAGATGTTGAATCGACTGAACTAGCCAAAGATCACGACATTTCTCGCAAAAAATTGAAGGTTCCCATCAGCAACGTCCAATTCCATCAGTGCATCGAACTCTCATCCATTTATAAGGAGAACCTTATTTTATTTACCCCTCCAGATGGACAGTTCCAACTTCTAGCATACTCTGTGGACCAGCAGCGACGCAAGGATAAACAGCCGATTATTATGGTGACCCCCAAGTTCCGAATTGTAAAGAAAGAACAAAAACTCGTGATCATGTGCTCGTTATCTACAAACTTCAAAAAGAGGCTACATTGTCGAAACTTGGTGGTGAGTATACCGGTAAATCCATATCTTTTTGCATTGAACGACCAACAAGGACAAGGATTTCGCTTCAAATCGGAATTAGGTGAGGTTCGCTACAAAGTGGATACTTCGGAGGTTCTTTGGTCCATAGACGATCTTCCGGGGTCCAAGAAAACCGTACGAATGATGGCCGAACTCCAGCTTGAAAATTGCAACAACATCGATCCTCAGATGATCCAGGCAGTGCTAGCACATAATTTAAAGAGTGACACGGGCGAAGAAGCCGAGGAATCGACTTTGGCAGAGTTAGATAAGTACTATGGAGTACATGGAGTGAACAGATCTGCCTTTGGGGAGTTGCACAAAAGAGCCCGAGGCACATTTGTTAGCAACGACATACGGGTTGGATTTGAAATTCCGCTCATGACTTATTCTGGGCTACGTGTTACATACTTACGAGTGGATGAAGATGTCTTGAAGTATACTTGCTTTCCGTGGGTGCGCTATTTGACACAGACCAGCATTTCGCAGCAAAATACAATGGGTGGATACCGATTCCGCATGGGGCCAGGCAGTTTTGAGGTTGTGTGAAGGAGGATAAGAAAAAGCTGCGGGATATCGAAAAGTTAAGAACTTCTTGAGAAGTTTCAAGGCAATCAAGAAGAAAAAAAGCAACCAAAAATTAGGTGGATCGATAGATCACTCCATCTTCTGGTACAAATGCAACGTCGGCTTCGCTCAAAGATAGCCAGTCTCCGGGGATCATATTCCACTGTCAGCCTTTGGCTCCTATCTGACAGGCGGATGTTCCGCGCGTGGTGCAGGTATTGTGGGAAATGAATTCCCTATTGGGAAGGCATTTCCTCATGCTGCAGGCTTGGGCATTCCTTATCTCAACTAAGAAGTGGAGGCCGTGATTTCTTAAAAATGACATTCTAGTCGATTACCATAGTGAGAAATTATCTTTTCTCCATTGGGCACAAATTTGCTCCCATGTCTGCCACAGAGCGTGTGCCCGGCGTTGCCACCATGGACGGTCGCTCCCAAAAGTCAAAGTCGAAATCTCGAACTGGTTGCATTACTTGTAAGTTCAAGCGTTTGAAATGTGATGAACAGAAACCATTTTGCAACAACTGCACGAAGAAGAATATAAAATGTGGGGGGTACGCTACGAGGTTCAAGTGGAGATCTTGCAATGACAACATCGAGCCTCTCCAATATCAGCCAAGTTCTCACACTCCAGCTTCTCATTCTCAATCACAGTATGCATTAACTCCACGTTCAGATGGAACGAAAAACACCCCATCATCCACGACCTCTATGTCAGTGCTCCTGGAGCCACTTCGAAGGAATGTGCTGGTCAAAACAGAACCTACTGACAGTCAAAGTTTGCTGTTGAAACAGCACTTGGAGTTGGCGTCGCTCTCGGTGGTTGGTAAATCTACGAGGGACATCAAGTTTGAGAATGAGTTGCTTGCGAAGGGAATCAACCCCGATACATACGATGGGTCCCCAAATGAATCAAAACGCATGCGTCGCAGTTACAGCTACAACGATAGTCCTGCCATGACGGCCACTCCATTCCACAGATCAAACAGCACTAGTTCACATAATATCCTGGATATTCAGTCTTTCCGTGACGAGTTTCGCAAATCTAATGGCTTGGAATCTTTGGCAGAGGCTGCTGTGGATGAAATGAAAACCAGGTCACCAATGGCAGAAACAATAGGTTTTGAACTGGATAGCATTTCGTTGTCGCATTTCCACCAGGATAAGTCTCCTAAACCTTCGAACTTGGCTCCCACACCTAAAGAGTTTTCGGTTCCTACGCCCAAAGAATGGCTGCTTACCGGGCATTTGCCAAACAGCAGTGAGATCCCTACCCCGCAAGGTAAGGACACAATGTCTGATCTCAACTTGACTCCATCTTTGACTGCTCTTATCAACTATGTTTTCACCAATGATGACCTTCAAAAGGGCACAATGGATCCTAGTGTTATCAAATTAGGTGGCATCGGGGAAGTTCCCCTCAGTCCGTTGGATTTGAGTATCGGCAATGGAAGCACTTTGGACTTGTCTAACAATCATGCACTTCTGCTAAGACGAGAAAGCTTAGGCAACCATTCAGCAAGTGCCTTGGTGTCCAAACATAGTCCTTACACAACGCCTAACCAACTCTTGTTTGACGTTGGTGATCAGCTTTCCCAGTACGAGCCCCTGTCTCCATCTATTGCAACTAGTTCTTCGCTACAGAGCCTCTTGAGGTCGTCCGAATATGAGCAGATTTTATTTTTGTTCTCCACCTATACATGTGGAATAATGTCTATCAAAGCAGGCATGACAGAGAACCCGTGGAGAAATGTTATACTCCCTTTAGCAACCAACTATTCATATTTATTTAACTCCATTGCATCCATGACGTTGTTCCATCTTGCTGGAAACGCTAAGTTGGGTGACAAGAGTGCTGGATTGCGTTCAAAGGGATATTTCTATATGAAGAAGTGCATTCTTGAACTTGCCAGCGGTTTGACCAAAATGGATAACAATATAGTCTGTGAAAATCAGCTTCCAGCTGATATAGCTTTGGCTACCTGCCTCAATTTGGCCGTAAGTGAGTCTTGGGACACCCACACCTCGAGTGGTATTGCTCACTTGAAAGGAGCAAAGAGTATGATTCAAAAGGTCTTAACTCTAATTAAGCAGCATATGGGCTCATTCTCTGGAAAGAACAAAATTAAGGAAGTTTCAAGGGAAGACATGAAGAAGAAATTGGTACTTGTATCTAATGAAGATTGGAACCGAATTGAGGAAGTTGCTAAGGAGAACGGTAACACCAATTCTGTTTTTGTTCCCAGGAACTTGCAGTTGCTCTTCAACGCATGGATCTATTTTGAGGTGTTATCTCAAATGACGTCTTACTCTTGTCATGATGACAAGGGTATTGATTTGGTTGCTACAATTACCAGAATTATTCACCAAACTCAAAAAAAGCGAGACGAAGATAGTACCAAAGGTTCAAAGCACTCTGATCAGAGCGATTCTCCCAACTCCGAGTCGCAGGAACTGGTGGCCAGCACAAGTCAGCCATTTGGGTTCTTGGAGAACTTTGATACCATGATCTCCAACAATGATTACGTTGACCCATTATTGGGATGTGCTCAGTCACTCTTTCTGATCATGGGACGGGTTGCCAATTTAATTGCGAAGGTTTGCCGTGATCGCAAGGATAAAAAAGTTACCAGAACCAGTTTGAGTAACATTTCTACTGCTTCTGAATTGAGAAAGCAATTATTGGATTGGAAGCCCACCATTACTGCTCAAATGGATATTAGTGCCGATGGAACCAGAGACTCTACATGGGATACATACTCCTGTGTGTCTACGGCCGAAGCGTATAGGTTTGCTACATTGCTTTATTTGCACCAGGCCGTGCCGGAGCTTCCTTTCCTTAGTTCTCACCAGTTGGCAGAGAAAATTTTCGTGTTGTTGGCGTCCATTCCGTCCGATTCCAATGTCCACATCATCCACATCTTCCCTCTTCTCGTCAGCTCATGCGAAGCCGAGCCTGGAGAAGAAAGAGAATGGTGTGAGCAGCGCTGGGCGCTACTTACTGAGCGGATCTGGATTGGAAACATCGATCGAGCTTTGGAGGTGGTGAAGGAGGTATGGAGACGGAAAGACGAGCACACGCGGAAAGTGAGAAGAGACATGGATGATTCAACGTTTGCCAAACAGATGAATCTTGATCTGGCTTCCAATGCACAATCACATGGCATGAACAATGATGGCATCGACGACCAGAACGGTATAGGCAGCAGATTGCACTGGAGTTCAGTGATGAGAGAATGGGGCTGGGAGGTGTTGCTTGCCTAGGCCAGATATTTATAGAAGTGTCAGTAAAAAAAAAAAGAATAGAGATTCATGAGATACCGAATGGTAACGTAATTTGATAATCCTTGTGGTTCTTTTTTCTTCCCCTTAGTTGTTTCCGCTCGTCCACCATTTTAGTCATCGTCTCCGTATGTCATAAATTCGCACCCATTCATATCATCCACCATCTATAGACAAATGCAAAGGTTGACCAGAATCGGAGTCTCCACTACCAGAATTGGAGCCTCGGGGGCCCGAAAGTTATCATCAGGACCATCGGGATCGTTGATTGCCGATCCATTGCGTCCAGAAAGAATAGCAAAGTCACAATCCAACAGTCTGTTCCCAACCCCACGGTTTGTCTCTTTTGACCTCTGGGACACTTTGTATACCCCCAAAAAACCCATTCCTGAGCAGTACTACCTGATCTCTCATGGAGAATTCGGACTTGACAAGCTGCTTGAGAGTATCCAGCGAGAATTTCCTACTGTTTACGCCGATATGTTGGCCAAGTACCCCAACTACGGAAAGCTGACAACTGACATCACCTCTTGTGACCAGTGGTGGCTGGAATTGATAGTGAAGTTATACGGATTGCCGCACTACTCTACTGATTCGACGTCTCGGGCGTTATGTGAGCGACTTTTGACTCATTTTAGCTCGTCAGAGGCCTACGAGTTGTATGACGATGCCATCACCGTGTTGCAGACGTTACACAACAACAATGTGGCCATAATAGCCGCCACCAACTCGGATGACCGCGTTTATGCCATCATGGAGAGTTTGGGTATTGACAAGTACTTTTCTGCAGTTTATCTTTCATACGACTTGGGATACTCAAAGCCCGATAGAAGATTCTACAACCATATCTACAAGCAACGGTTTCTGCTGGCCAAAAGGGCCGATCCGCTGCTCGACACCGCCAGCTACTTGGAGAACGTTTGGCATATTGGTGACCACTACGAAAAGGACTTTGTTGGCGCCATCAAGTCCGGCTGGAACGGCATTCTCTTGGATAGACGTAAGCAGAGTGTGTTCATGCAAGCCAACACCATCAAGCCCATTTCTAACGACTGTTTTGAAGGGCAATCGTGTAATACACTAGAGGGCGATGATATGGTGATGATCGCCAATAATCGAGTATGTGTGAGTGGGCTCCGCCCGTTAATCCGGTTATTTGGTATGGGTGAAGATTAGGTGAGGGCTCGACTAGTGTATATTGCGAACGTAACCATTCAACGGCGACGAAATTCTAAGGGTTGTGCATTCGATGTCCTAAATATGTATGGTAGTCTTTTAAATATACTTCTATTGATTACTTTTTGATTGATTCATCAAGATTAATATTTTGCCTTCAATTTCTCTCTATTCTCTCTTTCTTCCAAGTATTCCTGCTTTAAATTTTGGAATTCTTGTCAAAGTCTTGGTATGGCCGCGAATCGAGTCGATGATGGTCCTCAAACAGTCCAAAACACTATAATCCTCTCAAAATTAAAATCCGAAAATTTATCAAAAATCTTCAATTTTTCCATATATCCCAAATTCACCGTCACTTTCTTTCTTCCACCCGTTTTATACCCGTTTCTCCAACATTCCCCAGCCTCCTCTATTACGTATTCCCCTGTACACAACATCAACACTGCCTGATCTTGATTTATTTTTACCCATTCATCTTGCGTAGCTTCAACCACCTTCTTAAATTCGTGGATCTGTGTGGATTTGTCTTGATTTCCAAATTCCAATCATGAAGCTTTTCTCCATCGTGTCCGCTGCCCTCTTCTGGGCGCAGACCGCGTGGACTCTCTCCCTTGATGTCACGGACACTGACTCAATCTGTGATGCTGCTGCATGGATTGTTCGGGGCCAAATGAACTACTACGAAGGCTTGAAACCCGGGGGTACCGTGGGAATGTTTAGTACGCCTTACTACTGGTGGCATGCCGGTGAGGCTTTTGGTGGTTGGGTTGATTATTGGTACTTCTGCGCTCAGGACAACCATACCTTCACGGACTTGCTCTTTGACGCCATGTATCATCAGAGAGGTGAAGACAACACCTACATGCCATCTAACCAGAGTATGACTGAGGGTAATGATGACCAGGGAGTGTGGGGTATGGCCATTATGCAAGCTGTGGAGCGAAACTTCACTAACCCAGACGACTCCAGTTGGCTCAACTTCGTCCAGGGTATCTTCAACACAATGAATAACCGTTGGGACACCACTACATGTGATGGAGGTTTGAGATGGCAGATTTTCACCTGGAACAACGGTTACAACTACAAGAACTCCATTGCCAATGGATGTTTGTTCCATCTTGCTGCCAGATTGTATAGATACACCGAAGAGCCGCTCTACTTGGAGTCGGCAGAGCGGGTGTGGGAATGGATGTGGAACATTAGTTTCATTGTCGACTCGCCCAGCTTCGTCATCTACGATGGTGCTGATGACACTGAGGCTTGTACTGATTTGACTGTTCACAAGTGGTCGTACACATACGGTATTTTCTTGGCTGGCTGTGCCTACTTGTACAATGCTACCGGTGATGAGAAATGGAAGACTGGTGCTACGCAAATCCTCGATGCATCGCTGTACTTCTTCAACTCCACCAGTAACGGCGAGATCATGACGGAAACCACATGTGCAGGGTCTGGAAACTGTAACAACGATCAGAGGTCTTTCCGCTCGCTTTTCTCTAGATGCTTGTCGTTGACCGCCAGCTTGATGCCAGAGTTCTACAACCAGATCTACAACGACTGGTTGACGCCAAGTGCTAAGGGTGCTGCTCAGTCGTGCAGTGGTGGTTCGGATGACATCACATGCGGAGAGAATTGGGCATACAATGGTTGGGACGGTAAGTACGGTCTTGGAGAGCAGATGTCTGCATTGGAGGTGATTTTGGGGCTCACTGCTTCTGACCACCTTCCATTGACGCCTCAGACCGGAGGTTCCAATAAGGATTCCAATGTATCTGCTGGTAACAATACCAAGGTCTCCACCAACACCAATGAAATCACGGTGTCTACTGGCGACAAGGCGGGAGCTGCTGTGCTTACTGCTGTCGTGCTCGGCACGATTCTTGGAGGATCCATTTGGATGTTGTTTTAGTTTGGGAACCAATGTACAATGTAAGAAAATTTATGAAAACAAGAAATCAGAAATAGTAAGTATCTCAATTATTTATACAAATCCAACTATCTGATTGTCTGTTATAGTCTCTTTGTCAATGAGATTTCTGCTCGGTTATCTACTAAATTATCCGAGATTTTGTCAGTTTATCTCCAGTTATGTCCATAGAAGAAATTCCAGATCATAACATTCATGTCATAACATGCTCCCTTACAGACATTAAGCTCACCAATAGTAAAACTTTGCCCGTACTTTCTAGATTGTAACTATCATGCCAGGCAGACTTTTGACATATATGGCTGATCATCGGCAGTTTCAGTTTCTTATCTCAGTGTGCAGTTTGTCGTCGACGTTCCAAAGATCTTCAACCAGCCCTTCCCCCTCTCTTTCTCCTATTCACTAGACCAAGATGGTTTTATCCCAAGTCATCAACCAACTCGCCAACCCAAACTTGACCAGCAACCGTAGAAGACGTCTCTACATCCCGCCTTCTACAAACTACCCATTATTCAGTTATGGTGCTGAGCCAGACCAGAGATCTTTCCTCTCGCTTGATGAGTCCGGCTCTGTTTATACGGGCCTTCATGACGATTCCGACGCTGCCAGTATAGCCTCTTCACGGTCCTTACCATCCACGCTCAGTTCCGCACACACTCAAGGCGACCAAGAGTCTTTCCATAGCTGGTTAGTCGAAGAACATCAACGAAGATACTCGTCCATGGATGGAGATGAGGACGAAGTGGATGTTGTGGAGAGAACGTCGAGAGGCTCTAGAGCATCCAGAGGATCGAATTTCACCGACAAGTCTGCGCTTCTGATAATTGAACGAGAGGACTTCATCAATATGAAAACCACATACAAACGAGAGTTGAAGATGCTCTTCCGGTACTCCCTTCCTTTGGTGATCACGTTTGTGTTGGAACATTTCTTCTCCATTGTGTGTCTTTTGGTGGTTGGACATCTTGGTAAGAATGAGCTTGCAGCCGTGTCTTTGGGTTCCATGACCTCCACTATCACCTTCGCTATCTTCGAAGGAATAGCCACTGCGCTCGATACTCTCTGCCCACAGTCATATGGAGCAGGTAACTACGAGATGGTGTCGACGTACGTGCAACGATGTACGGTTTTCTCGTTGCTCATGTATATTCCATGTGCATTGATGTGGTGGAACTCGCAACTTGTACTAAAGTACTTGATTGATAGCGAAGAGGTGCTCATGTTGACCACGCAATTCTTGCGTATTTTGACTGCCGGTGGTCCCGCCTACATTTTCTTCGAGTGTTTCAAGCGGTTTTTGCAAGCACAAGGCATTTTCGAGGCCGGAACTGGTGTTCTTTTCATTTCTGCTCCCCTCAACATCTTCCTCTCATACTTCTTAGTGTGGGATCTGAAATATGGAATTGGATACGTGGGTGCTCCAATTGCTACAGTAATCAACTTCTGGATCATGAGCGTGTTGTTGGTACTCTATACCATCTTTGTTGATGGTTCCAGGTGCTGGTATGGCTTCTGTTCCTTCAAGGAATTATTCTCCAACTGGGGCCAGTTATCTCACCTCGCAATTCCAGGTATCGTCATGCTTGAGTCGGAATATTTGGCTTACGAGATCATGACGCTTTTTGCTCTGTACTTTGGCACCACTGAGTTGGCTGCGCAGAGTGCTGTAGGCTCCATTGCTTCATTAACGTACATGGTTCCGTTTGCAGTGAGTATCGCATCGTCCACAAGAATTGCCAACTTCATCGGTGGCCAAAATCTTTACTCGGCAAGAATCTCCACTAATACGGGACTTTTCTGTGGTCTAGTGGTTGCGGTGTTCAACTGTCTCGTTCTCTTCACTTTCAAGCGTCAGCTTGCGCATTTGTTCACAGAAGACGAGGATGTGACTCTGGTGATTGTGCTGCTTTTAAGTCCATTGGTGTCTGTGCTTCAGATCTTCGATGGAGTTGCGCTGGTGGCTAGTGGAATTCTCCGTGCGCAAGGACTACAGAAGATTGGAGGAGTAATCAACTTCCTCTCGTACTATGCATTTGCAGTTCCACTTGCATTTATTCTCACTAAGGTCACTGACCTCAAGTTGGAGGGTTTGTGGTTGGGAATAGGTAGTGGAATGGTTTTGATTGGTCTTATTGAGACCACAGTGATTCTCAATTCTGATTGGGAGAGCATTATTATGAAGGCAGGACTTATGAGAGAATTTGTGGAGCTGGAAGATGAGGAATACTAGGGGAGGGAAGTCTGATCATATTCATCATTTGTATTATGTGTAATGTACTTTCATGGACTTTACACTCATAATCCTATCATATGTACTATCAATATATCAATATCGTGGTGTCCACGATGTCTTAGTTATCATGTAATCTCATCCACCTACATCCTTTGTTCAAATTTACTTGATATGTTCTATCACCAATACTTTACATTGTTTTATTCTTCAAATTGCTATGCTTCATTAAAGAATAATAAACGTTAACCATGGATCAACGTGTCATACCCCCTCCAGATCATTTACACTATATGAATACAAATTTTTCCTTTCAGTATTCGCAAAAATCAATAGTTTCCATCTAATCTACGGATCCACCAAACTCATGCAAGGTCTTCTATCTACCGGTGTTATCAGTGCGCCGTCCAGCGTCTCAAAGACACGCATTCCATTCAACATTCCCTAATTTCTCATTCAACCTATCCTACAACCACCATTTTAACTTCTCTACAAACTCGCTAAAGAGCCTTCATGCACAGTCAGCTTATTTCTCAATGGCTTCATTTTCACTGTCTCAATTATCCTCATTTGGAATACCGCTCCCCTGGCCTAAACAGGGCATCTTGTACAGGGGGCTGTTCGTGTCAGTTAGGGCAACTTCATACACTCTAGATAGCATGTCTCCACATCCTGCAGGAAGTTGGCGCCTTTTGTTATCGCGACTTTTATCAAGAAAAAAAAAGGTTCTCCAGAGATAGGCATTTTTAAATCCAATTAACATTCATATTAGTCTGGACGTTTGGAGGCACCGAAACATGCCATGGTTCAATATTTTCCTGCTTGGTATATTTCTGGTTGTCATTGTTGCATTAAACCTTTACCATCGAAAGGGTTCGCCTCAATACTTTCCCCTTTTAGGTACCACTAACCTGTCAACTGCCTGCAGGCAGGTATCGAGGTAGAGGTAAGAAAAAAAAAATCTGGCTTATCTGATCTGCACATCAATTCAACCAATATTATTCGCCAGATAAAGATGTAGTGACACCGTTGTGCATTTTTTTCGCAACTACATATATCTCGACAATAAACCGGGATTTTTTCTGGTGTTTTCCCAATATCCTCATTGTCTTTTACTTCTTCTAAACTTCTTGTCGATCTTGGAGCTGGTCTATTCTATTCTTTGATCTCGATCTCGATCTCTTATATTTAACTATGATGGACGAAAAGAAAAGTAACGCCTCGGTGGGCCCCGTCCAGTCTGTCGGCGTGGGAGAAATCGAGAATTTTGTCTCTCACAATCTCAACGGAATTCTCTCCGCCCAAGAAACTAAGAGGGCCGGCCACTTGTTGGAGGAGGCCCAGGCCAACTTGATGTTGGCTGCGGAGACAGGTTACAAGCCAGAGTTGCGCAGAAACTTCTCCACATTTGCACTTTTGGGTGTCGGTTTTGGCTTAACCAATTCATGGTTCGGTATTTCTGCTTCATTGATCACCGGTATTTCCAGTGGTGGACCCATGATGATTGTCTATGGTATCATCATCATTGCCTGTGTCTCGTCTTGTATTGCTATTACCCTCTCGGAGCTTGCCAGTGCCATGCCTAACGCAGGTGGCCAGTATTACTGGGCTCTGAAATTGGCTCCTCCAAAGTACGCTCCGTTTGCTGCTTACATGTGTGGTGCTTTTGCATGGGCTGGATCTGTGTTCACAAGTGCCTCAGTTACCATTTCCATTGCAACATCTTTAGTGGGCATGTATGTTTTGGGCTCCAACGATCCCAACAAGACCGTGGAGACATGGCAGGTTTTCCTTACCTATGAAATTGTCAATGTGTTGTTGGTGTTCTTCAACATTTGGGAGAAGCCTTTGCCCAAGATCTCCCAGGCAGCCTTGTATGTATCTTTGTTTTCATTTGTCACCATCACCATCACGGTGTTGGCCAAGAGTTCGGGTCACTACAACTCGGCTCACTTTGTCTTTGTTGAGTTCTCCAATGGTACTGGCTGGTCAACCTCTGGCATTGCCTTCATTGTTGGTTTAATCAACCCCAACTGGTCCTTTAGTTGTTTGGATGCTGCTACTCACATGGCCGAAGAGACTTTGAGTCCCCAGACCGACATTCCAAAGGCAATTATCGGTACCGTTATCATTGGATTCATCACGTCTTTATCCTATGCCATCTCAATGTTCTTCTCCATCAGAAACTTGGACGACATTCTCAACTCCAACACCGGAGTGCCAATCATGGACATTTTCTACCAAGCCTTGCAGAGCAGAGCTGGTGCTATTGTTTTGAACTGTTTGATCTTGTTGACTGCCATTGGTTGCAACATTGCTTCCCACACCTGGCAATCTAGATTGTGTTGGTCATTTGCCAGAGACAACGGTTTGCCTGGTTCCAGATACTGGTCCAAGGTCAATGCTAGAACTGGAGTGCCTGTCAATGCTCACCTCATGTCTTGTGTGTGGTGTGCCATCATTGGATGTATCTACATGGGTTCCACCACTGCCTACAATGCCATGGTTATTGGATGTATCATCTTCCTCTTGCTCTCCTACCTGGTTCCAGTGATTTTCCTTTTGATCAAGGGCAGAAACAACATCAAGCACGGTCCATTCTGGATGGGTGCTATTGGTCATGTTTCCAACTACGTGTTGGTTTTCTGGACGCTTTTCGCTACTGTTTTTTACAGTTTCCCTCCAGTCATGCCTGTTGACGGTGCCAACATGAACTATGTGTCTGTAGTTATTGCTGTGTTTGGTATTTATGCTGTCATTTACTGGTTTGTCAGAGGCAAGTACAGATTCAAGACTGCTGAGGACAGAGAGAAGGGCATTGATGAATTGACCCAGCAATTATCCAACCAAGTGGAGCAATTGGAGGTGATTTTGTCCCAGCCTCATATGAAAGCTTAATAATATTCAATTCTTCCCGGTGATGGGAATTCGTATTACTAATTCTACAAGCTATCGACAAGTTGTAATCTTCACATTATTTACTTTTTCAACTCTCTTCTAGCTTTGATAGCATCTGCCAACGTCTGCAACACGGAAATCGTGTCGTCGAAGCCAATACAGGCATCGGTAATGGAGCAACCGTATTTCAAGGCCTCCTTACCTCCTTCAGAGGCTGGAGGAACATCTTGTCTTCCTTCTTCAATGTTGGACTCGATCATCAATCCGCAAATGCCGTCCTCACCATTCTTAATCTGTCTGGCAATTTCTTCAGCAACCAAAGGCTGATTTCTGTGGTTCTTGTTGGAGTTACCGTGGGAGCAATCCACCATGATTCTTGGTCCTGGCTTCTCCTCAGTGACAACCTTGGCCTTGATCAAAGCCTCTTTCGTCTCCTTAACAGACTTCTCGTCGTAATTCGTACCCTGCTTTCCTCCTCTCAAGATGACGAAACAGTCTTCGTTACCGTCAGTACCAACAATAGCAACGATACCTGGCTTAGTGACAGACAAGAAGTGGTGAGGGTGAGATGCAGCTCTCAAAGCATCAACAGCAACACCCAAGGTTCCGTCGGTACCATTCTTGAAACCAACTGGGAAGGACAAACCAGACGACAACTCTCTGTGCAACTGAGATTCGGTGGTTCTGGCACCGATGGCTCCGACACTGAACAAATCAGATAAGAATTGTGGCGAAATGGTATCCAACATCTCACCGGCAATAGGCAACTTCTCAGTCAACTCAACGAACAACTTACGAGAAATTCTGAGACCTTTGTTAATCTGGAAAGAACCATCGATATCTGGGTCGTTGATCAAACCTTTCCAGCCAACAGTGGTTCTTGGTTTTTCAAGGTAAGCTCTCATAACGATATGGAGTTCGCCTTTGTGCTTCTCGGCCTCTTTGTACAATCTGTCGGCGTAGTCTCTGGCTGCCACTGGGTCATGAATGGAGCATGGACCAATGACAATAATAAGTCTGTCATCTTTGCCGTTCAAGATGTTGACGGCATCATCTCTACCCTTCAAGATGACCTGCTTGGATTTATCTGTAAGTGGAAACTCGTGCTGCAACAAGTCAGGTGGAGTCAATGGGTCGTATCCACGAACTTGAAAAGTTAGTATTGGATCTGAGGTTGTGCGGCAACATCCGAATGATATATGTACATACTTCTCCAGTCCTCCATACGGGATCTGTCTCCGACGTTTTCGTTTGTGATGAACATAATACAGCTGATATGAAAAGAAAAAAACTGGTTAACTGGTCAATTTTTTTTCGATCTTTCAAAGTAAGAGTCATGGGTGCGCAGGAACATAATAGGTGATTCATCCTCTATGTGCCGGACAGTGTGAATGAAAAAAAAAAATCTGCAATAATCAGGCAATGCCCCACATCCGGCTTGGTGAGGTAAAATCTCGTTGTTTGCAAGCCATTTGAGTAAACACTGGATTTTGAACTTTGCGGACCTATAAGTCCGGATTTCCCCACATATGTCACTATTGCGGTCCACGTTGGCGTCTTCCCCATGCACGCCATGCATGTAATCCATTTTGCTCTCATTCGCATTGGCGCACTACAGCTCGCCTAACTTTTCAACCAGCCTTCGATTTCGGTACAGTATTAGAACCTAAATGCACACCTACTCGGAGTTGAAGAAGTAAATGTACCCGTTGTTCCGCATGTCTTCAAGGTTAGACTCATCACATTCAACAACCTTCTCATCATTGAAGAGAACCCATTTGCCTTCGATTCTGATAAATACAACGTAATGCCCGGTGTGAGGCGAAGAACCCTTGTGACAAACTACAGCCTTTAACTTGTAGTTAGTGCTAGATGGGGTCGATTGTAATAGTTGCTTCTTGAGGTCATCGGCTTCCTTTTGGACATTAATCACCGATTTCGTGTTCTCAATCACTCCATCATCATCTGGGTTGTTGAAAAGCCATTCCACAGAAGCATTAACATCGTTGCTGTTCACCACCAAGGCCTTCTTTGCAAGTTGTTGACTGAATCCCATTGCAACCAAATTTTCAATGGATTCAGCCGACGGCTCGTTCGAGCTACCACTATCGGTAGCTGAAGATTCCTCCGCGGGATTGAATGGAGTGTCAATGTCAGCATCATCCATGTGGGCGAAAACCCAATTCATAGCCTCTTCCGCATCCTTGTTGCCAGTGTTATACAAGCCACGAAGACACCTGGGCTCGCTAAATCCCATGCTCAAAAGCATGGATAAGGCCTCTGGATTAGGTACAAACTCGGCAGGCTGGGTGGAAGAAGTATGGTCGATCTTGGTTTCTCCCTCTTCAAATTTGGGAGCGCCGTAAGCAGAAAGATCAATTTCTTCAGGAACGGTAATAGGAACATCGATCTTCACAGGCACCCAATTTTCAAGCTTGATTCTCTGGACGCTCACAATGAGATTCTTGGGGTAGGTGAAGAAACCCGAAGATTTCAATGAAGTAGTGGTTTCGCCACACGAATCACATTTAAAATTCTCGATCTCTTCGACCGAGTGAAATTTCTGGAACGACTCTTCAAGTTTCACCTCTTTGTAAATTTTCTTTCCATCCTCGTCTTCCCCAATTAAGGTCTCCGTGATAGGAACAGAAATGTTATCCACCAAGTCTTCGGTGGCGCTACCTGACCGACAAGAAGAGCAAATAACCTTGTTACTAACAAGGAACTTGAAGTCTTTGTTAAGCGATAGTCCAAACTCCTTGTCGAGCTTGTCAAGCAAGTAAAGCAAGAACTCACATGCATCCTGCTGCTTATTGGAACTAAATTCTGCATGATCTGAACCCACGAGGGTCTTGAACGTAGAGGGTTTAATTCCCAATTGGTAGTCGTCGCCTTTCAACTCGTTAGGCTTGGAGTATCTACCCGAAAGAAGGCCATCGTAGATTTTGATCATTTGCGATGTCAAGTCCAAGGCTGGATCCCTAACACTTTTGTCAAATGATCTGCTCTTGAAAAACTCTCTATACTGTGGGAGACTGAATAATGCCTGAATAACAGAATTCAAGTAGCACGAATTTCCCAAGTTCTGAAACCCAGTGAGTCCACTTCCAAATATTGGCCGGAGTTTGTCACCGTTCGCACCATCTAGGTCGAATTGCCAGTTCTTATTTGTATCTAAATTCAACTCAATGAGGTTCTTCTCCGTTTTGACTGAGTTCTTCAAATCCAAGCCAAATTTGAGGAGCTTATTCGAGAGCTCGGGCACTTTTACCTCGTCGTTGCACAGATAACAGTAACAATCACAACTTTCTTCATCGTCGGCGGAAAGCGAACCGAGCTTCACAGCCACCGCATGGCCCGTGGAGTTGAAATGCTCCAAAGCGTGGGAATTTCCCTTCAATGACGAACCATACTGCTCACGGCCACACCCCACAGTTCCACATGTTAAGCACACCCATAGGTTCTCCTTTAAGTCGCAGTAAGCACATTGTGCCAAATCTGTGTTGGCAGGCTCCTGTGTCTGTATATCTACCGAGTGCTCGCAGGGGAAAATCTGTTGTTCCCATGCCTTGATCTCGTCGTTAGTGCTTGCAGAGTTGGCACGTAAAATCTGGAGTGCCAACAGTTTAGCAGGCTCAGGGGTGTCTTCAATACACAAAGATGTATCCAATGGCAAAATATACACCGAATTGACAATGTCGTAAATGTCTGATTCCTTCTGCTCCTTTATCTCGAGCTTTGCCTTCTTCAGCTTGGAATCATCAGTATCTGCTTCTAAAACCCTACGTTCACTTTCTGGCTTGAGAGTTTTGGTAATATTGACATACAATGGGTGTCTCTTTTCTGCATAATGTTCTGCCGTGTAGTTTTTCTGTGGCGCTCTGGCAAAAGCCTGGAAGCAAGTCATGCAAACGTCCAAACCCAAGGCGTTGTTCTCTGCGGTATCAAACGAGTACATACAGTCATCTTTGTAGACTTTCTGCGATGCATTGACAGTGCCTGGAAGCGCAGCAGATGCAGAGATAACAAATTCTTCTGCGGACATGGTGACTGGCAGATGGTGGCGAATAGAAAGTATAGGTGGTGTAGATTGTTAGTAGTGTAGTTAGTATGGTAAGCCTAGCACCTGTATAATGAACGGAGCAAGTCGAGATGGGCTCCGAGTTCTACACTTCCAATCGCCATATAGGATCATTACTAGCAGTAAAGGAATGATTTCCAAGTTCATAAAGAAGTGAATTCTTAAGCTTTACGCAATTATCTTTTTTTTATCGATTTTTCTCATCAAATGGTAATCCATTCAGTATCTGATCATAGTGCGAATCTGGACATAAACGACAAAAAGTTACCCCGGATTTTGTTAGTGGCTGCGGTTCCGGTCATCTGCCTCACAGTCTTTTTGTATCTCTGGATCCGATTTCCTCTTTCACACCCAAAAAATTTAGAAAATTCTGGAATGAACTACGTAAGTGGAATCTACTTTGCCAACTGGTCCGTCTACGAGGCTAAGCACACTCCCGGTGATGTCGATGTGGCCAATATCAGCCATGTGTTCTATGCATTCATGAAGATAGATCCAGAGTCAGGAAACGTGGGTCTTTCGGACTCGTGGGCTGATACAGAGCTTTCTGTCAATGGCAAGAAAGGCTGTTTGGGCCTGTGGATGAGTCTCAAAAAGGAACATCGCCATTTGAAGGTGGTGATGTCTGTTGGAGGCTGGGGAACTAGCAATGTGTTCCAAGAAACTGTCAAGTCAGAGAAAAAACTCCAGAATTTTGTGGAGTCCGTCACGCATTTGGTGCTGACCTACAAATTCGATGGTGTGGATATCGACTGGGAGTATCCTGCCTCCCCAGTTGAAGGCTCACAGCTATGTGGCTTGTTGGAATTGTTGAGAGCTTCATTAGACAGCGTTCGTGATGGCATGCTTCTCACAGTAGCATCTCCTGCCAGTAGCAACCAATTAGAGAACTACGATTTGGAGCGGATGGATCGGGTGCTTTCATTCTGGAATGTCATGTGCTATGATTTCGCTGGTGCTGGCTGGTCCTCCAACACTGGTGCTCATCTGAATTTGTATGGCCACAATGGCGATAATGACTTGAATGTGGATCTGGTGATTGGAAACTACATTGGCCAGGGTATCCATCCCCAGAAACTTGTCATGGGAATGCCCATGTACGGCCGCTCATTTTACAGCCCCACGACAGCCGATCTCGGAGCATCATTCAGTAAGAGTCTGCCTTATCCGACAGACACTGTGGAATACCGAGACATTTCAGACCAAAACGAGGTCTACGATAGCACCAGAGTGGCTGCATACATGTACGATGCTAGCAAGAAGGTTCTAGTGACTTATGACAACAAACAGTGCGTGTCAGAGAAGGGACGCTATGTCACCAGCCATAATCTACGTGGTGGATTCTGGTGGGACTCCAAGGGCGAGTCTAGGCATAAGCACCACAAGCTCATGAATGTTTTTGTAGATGAGCTAGGTGGACCACACAACATCGACCACTCTCCCAACTGGATATAGTTAGGAAGTTAAAGTGAACATAAAAGTAGGCAATAAAAATTTTATTTCTAGTATGTATGAGGGAAGTAAAGCCAATCCTAAATGCTCACAATATCGAGTCCATTCTGGCAAACACACTCAAAACGGCGGCTACCAACTCCAACTGCAACTCTGAAGCTGCGTTCTGCTCAATCTCCTTGTTCAATTCCTGGCTCAAGTTCAACCCCAACCCTAAGGGGCTCAGCTGGCTCTTCTGGCTGAAAGGATACTCACTGTAGTCATTCAACAACTCGTCAGCCCTGGAGAAGGCCTGGTCACGTCTGTCGTAGTTCAACGACAACAAAACGTTCTCCAACACGTTAGCAGCATACGCAGCACACACCAAGGCAATGGTCCGCAAGTATCTGAACGAAGTGTCTGCTGGGTACTGGTCGTTGCTCAAAGAGTCCAAGTCCACAGTTTTCTGTGTCAACAAGCTCAACACACGGTTTTTGATATACTCCTTGGACATTTTATCGGCCACTGGATGGGTAGCCATGTCAAACAAGAAAAAGTTCTTTCTTTCCGTACGCAAGATTCCCTTATCAACCAAGCCCTTGGCCAATCTCTCACGCACCTGCTTCAACTGATAATTGATTTTCATCAAGTTCCAGGTCTCTCCAGACAATAAGTCGATCCAGTTCAGAACAGACAAGTGTCCTTCATCATTCTTCATGATCTTCAATGCCTCATCCAACAACACCTCACCCGTGGGTTCTGTGTCGATGACCTCCACCAAGCGGTCGCTCAAGTCAAACCGACGTCTGGCCGGGTCATTCACTAAGGTGATTTTGTTACGGAATGCCAATTCCAACAAGATGCAGCCACGGAGCGCATAAGAGATGTTGTCGTTCCAGAACGACAAGTAGCCCTCTTTATCTTTCAATCCCATCAACAACACTTCCTCCATGAGCGTTAAAAAGGGCACTTTCAACGTGTGACGGTCTGCAATGTCTCGGGAGTCGATACCGATCTTGTGATCGGATTTGGAAGGCGTAAATGAGTCGTCGTCGAAAGAATTAGAAGTTCTTGCTGGCTGCGAGGCAGTGCTTTTACCGCCACGGCGCTTTTGCAACACTTGCGACGACATGGTTGTGATTCTGGAATTAGCTTGTGGAGATAGTTGTCGTTTTTTTTTATGTGCGAGGTTGGCCTGGATGTAAGGCTGAGGGTGTTGTGACTATGGGAGGTTGGAAGTTTAGAAATGGGAGAGGAAACGTGAAAAGGGTGCTGCGAGAAGTGAAAGGAATGTTTGAAGCTACGATGAGGATTCATTTAAGTAAGATAGTCGGTATAAAATTGATTTAGTGGTGATTGCTTTGTGGTGGAATTGGGTTATCTCTCACCTTAAGGCAGTTGACATGAAAGGCAGCCGCACAGATACGAAGAAAGCATCCTATAAATTTATTTTATCTAAAAGGAAGACCATGCTACTTCATCTGGACCATTGGGAACGTTCCTAAAATTCTTTTTTTTTTTCTTGCCACGTCTTCTGTTCAATATTCGATATTCAATATTGATATCTATCAGTCCCAAGTAGGAGAAGACAACTGCGAGTCACAGGTGGTTTTAAGTCACGGTACCGCCATGGGCCACTATGGAGTCAGCCTTTTTAAGTGAATTTTATACATTGTTTTAAACAAAGAATTTGGACTTTTCCATCATTTTAATTTTATTTTTTGGTTTCTTTACCGATTTCACCACCCTTTTTTTCCATCTTAACTGGACACTACAATCTAAGGAACTATTAGGATCAGCATAGCCATTATGGCATATAGCCGTAATATAAGTCATTCTACCAATACATGACAGCACCAGAACCTCCATCGATCCAATTATTTCCAATTCTCTAATGATACTGTATTCTCGTTTCTAATTCTAATTCCCTTCTCCCTTCAAAATTCCATTCCTTTCTGATTTCTTCTGTCCATTCTCATCCTCACTCGATCAGCCCGCACATTCCTCTCCACATCTACATTGATCTCGCACCTGCCTACACGATACTACTCCATCTAATCCAGCTGGATTATCCGTCTGTGCCCCCATATCCCAATTGCACATATAAATCATCGTCAATTAACCTCCGTTTGCCTTTACCAATAGTCTCGTTTCTCACAATGTCGCGACATCTCTCGCTAGATGCCCATCTGTTGCTGTTTACCAACGACAGTGACGATAACGACGCCAACGATGCTGCCAACGAGGATTTCGTGTCGTTTCCTACCCTCCCAGACCCTGACACCGTAGCTGACCGCTCAATCTCCACCATCATCTCCAAAACCTTGCGCAAGGTCACCAATAACGCATCCAACCTCGTCCACACATACACAAGTCCTCGCCATCTGAATGAAGCTGCAGCCGACATCATCGACACGCTGTCGATATACTCGCGTATTCCACACAAGGACTTTATGTCTGAGATAGATACCGACTCCGTTTCGAAAGTCCATGACAGTGGGGCCACCCAGGTTCCCTCGACGCCAGCATTGCCAGTACCGGCCCCGTCCAGAGCCAGCACAGTGGCCGGTTCCACACAGTTGGCTTCTTCTGCTACACATTCACGGATTCAGACACAAATAAATCCGGTTCCCATTCTCGAACCGGGCTTTGAACACGTTCCTCTGTCGACATTGACACCTCTGCACTCCAGCCTAGCTTCTTCTTCTGCGCCGGGTCAGCAGGAGCCCTCGACGACCAAGCACAACCAGGTGTCAGACGTAGTCAGCGTTGCTAGCACGCAATTGGATTCGTCGCCAAAAGTTACCTCGGATAATCGCTTTCTACGTATATCCACCATGCAGCCATCCAAACTGCCTGCTTTTCTGGTGAGTAAGAACGAGGTCACGGTGGTCAATACCGATGCTACATCGACGCCGCTGGAGACCTTGCCAGCCCCTGAGGTTTCGGAGTTGGAGGTGACCAAAGTTCGTCTTCAGCACCCATCAACCTCCGACGGTTCCAGCAACAAAGCCAATCTCCAAAAGAGAATATCTTCCATCTTCAACAACTTACCCAATGACATTGAGGTATCTGATGATTCAGCCTCAGATCTGGAGACCATCAACAACGACAGCATGAGTTCCACCAACCATTCAACTTTGCAAGCTAGACTCATACCACGTAAATCGGTTTCCAAGAATACAGCTATGCCAGCAATAGTCAACTCGAGCCCTGCTTCGTTTTCCAGGAAGTCGGAAACGTCCAACAAGTCTTCTATTCAGACTTTGAAAGCGAAACATCCGATGAATAGGAGAATCTCGGCAAACTTTTCATCTGCCATCATTGATGGGGCTAAGTCGATCATCAATACCAACTTGGCTGGAGTGGCATCTTCTACGACTTCTATGGTCGATTCACTCACCGACAGTCTGAAGAAGAAGAAGAAAATGAGGAAATCTCATAAGCTGTCCGATAACCCTTTGAAGAATGGTGGTATTCCCAAAAAGTACTGGATGAACGATTCGTTTGTTTCTGAATGTGCTAATTGCTCTAGGCCTTTCACAGCATTTCGGAGAAAGCATCACTGTCGATTCTGCGGCCAGATCTTTTGCTCAGCTTGTACATTATTCATCTCCTACACCCAGTATAAGCAGCAGAGAAAGAATAAGGACGGAGCAGTTAACAGCGACTCGCGCTCCTATAACGACAAGTTGAGGGTGTGCAAGCCGTGCTATGGTGATGTCATTGTGTATCTCAGCGACGATTCACTGCTGAGCTCATCAGAGAACGAGGAAGAAGAAGAAGAAATTGACACAAGTTCGAGGCGATTAGACTCTGATAATGAGGATCTACTCATGTCCGAACACCCGCTATCACGCTTTCGATCACATTCTACCAACTCGAGGCGGAATAGTTTTGTGTTTTCTGACTCCCCTCAAAATTCTAACAAGGCATTTCTCAAGAATCCGAAAGACACTCACAATTTCAATACTTCCCCTTCTAATGAATTGACTCCACGAAGCCCAGATGTGATTCCCTATAAACAAGCACCTCAGATGGCCATTCCAACTACCAGAACTGGAGAGGCTGTGGAGATTCAGATTCCAACTCAGAAACCAATATTCGGATCTTTACCACTGAAATCGAATTTAGCAATGCTAGCCATAAAGAATGCTGCATCTTCAAACTTGCACTCAAGCAGTGGTAACAGTGAAGTCTCTGACTCAAAACCAGGATCGTGGTTTAATCTGTACTCCCAGCATAATAATTCTACTTCTGAAGTTGGAAATACTAATAGCTTGGACAATTTTGGAGTTTTGTACAAAGCGGTTTCTAGGTATGGGCGAATGGCTTCTCGCTCAGAGAGTAGAGGCCATATCACAAACTCTTTGGACGATCGGCATGAAATTGAATACGACGTTGAAAGCGAAAACGAGGATGAGCAAGCAATGTCGCTTTACACTTCCTTGAATCACAGCTCATCTTCCCAGGCAAATATGTCTCCTCGTGTTCACAATTCTTTGAATCCTTCCATGGCTGCGGTTCCAACACTTCATGAATTCCCCACTATGGTGATCGATGATAAGTACATACCCACGAACACCACGCAAAGTACCGATTTGAAGAAGTTTGAATTTAAAAACATGGAATCATTCCATAATCCTTCTATTAATGCCAACAAGCTGAGATCAGATTATCGGTCGAACGAAAGGGCAAAGGCATCATTGCGAAGAATTCGTACAAGACGCACCAACAAGGGACGTAAGTCAGCACTGGGAGCTCCTCCTCGTTTACATCTTTTGGACACTTCTATGTTGTCTAGTGCTGGAAATGGCACCAGCCCATTATCAACTCCAACGTCTCCAACTCCGAAGGTTCAACCTGGCTACTTCTATGGAAGCTCGGCGCCCAGACGTAGTAGCTCCAATCCTGGCTTGCAACTGAGACGGGATCATATACCATCAACTCCAACTACGCCAAAACCGAAAGAAGTCGATTTCAGAGACACCACCCAAGTTCTGCATTATAGCTTAGATGAACAGCACAAAGAATCTAATCGAAACCATCTTCTTGAGCCTGTCCTCGATGACTACTTTAGTTCCTTCGAGCCTTCACTTGATGATTCCTATGATCATCACTTCCGGAGAATTATATCTCAGTGTCTTGAGGATTGCGATATCAAAGATGAAGCCGAAAAGACAAATTGGCTCAATGTGCTCCATCGTATCCTTTTGAATATCAATCGAATTGAGATTGGTGATACCCTCGATGTCAAGCAATATGTAAAGATTAAGAAGATTTTCGGAGGGAGCGTCGAGGATACAAATATCATTGATGGTTTATTCATCACTAAGAATATTGACTCTAAGAGAATGAGAGCGAACATCTCAAATCCAAAGATTGCATTATTGATGTTTCCAGTTGAATATTTGAAGCAGAAAGAGCAGTTCATCAGTTTGAGAATCGTCAATTCTCAGCAAGCTGTTTACATTACTAACCTTGTGTCTCGTCTTATTTCCCTCGAGCCTGACCTTATTGTGGTGGGCGATACTGTCTGTGGATTAGCTGAACAACTTCTTGAAGAGGCGAACATAACTGTTATTTCAAATGTGAAACCTCAAGTTATTGAAAGAATTTCAAGATACGCAAAAGGAGATATTTTCCAGTCTGTTAATGATTTATTTTTCAAGAAAGTTAGATTAGGCACTTGCGGCAACTTTGAAGTGAAACGCTTTTTGTACAAAGATACCGTCAAGACTTATTCTTTCTTTACGGGAAGTGATATTGAATGTGGATTTACTATCTGTCTTCGAGGTGGTGATGAAGAGCTTCTTGGTAGTACCAAATATGCAGCTGAATCAATGGTTCCTGGAGTTTTCAATGCCAGATTTGAGAAGCAACTTTTCAGAGATTTGTCACTTGTCATTAGGCGTCATGATTTGATGTTGAATTCTGGTACTACCGTTTCTGAACTGTTAAGAGCACTTAGTCACCAAGATGGAGAAGTGCCCGATGAAGCGAAGGTTTCTTGCGCCCAATCATTAAACCATTATGGAATCTGTGATTACATTGAATTGTTTGAAAAAAGAGTATTGAGTGACTCTCCCGCAGTTCAATTCACACTTCCGAAAGCGTTGAAGAATCTTATTTCCGCATTGGAGACTTATGTGGAGTTTTGTGACTTCAATAAATCGCTTCAGAGATTGCAGCCAACTGATGAAATCAATAACAGCATGCTAGAGAAATTAAACTTTGACTTCAATCTTGAGCGATTCAGAGGAAAGGAGGACGTCATTGACATTATTAAGTTTGTTGGAGCTGACAAAGCTCGAAGGCTTTTACAAGAGTTCAATTTCCGTACAAGGATATGGTCAATCAGTATGAAATACCCGATCTATCAGCTTTATCCAATTTTCCATAAGAGTATTCATTTTTTGCATTCCACAGTTTCCATCAAGCATGCGACCCCTTGTTATGGTCCTATCGTTGTTGTGATTGACTATTACACAGAGAATGATAAGTGTCTTGGACTGTTCCTCGACCAAATCTTGCAAGACTCCAACAAAGTCTGCGACGAGTGCGGAGAATTGATGCTAGATCACTATAAGACTTATGCTCACGATAATGCAAAACTTGACATTGTTGTCGAAAGAGTCGAGAACGTCGGTGAGAACGAGGGAGGATACAAAGGTATGAATGAAAGAATGATGTGGAGTTACTGCCCAGAGTGTAATATCTCCACTCCTATCACCGCCATGAGCGATGAATCATACTTCTTGTCTTTAGGAAAGTTCTTGGAACTTAGCTTTTGGGCCAGAGATGTATCATATTTCAAGGATTGCCCTCACGACTATTTCAAGCAACATATAAAGTATTTTGGAGTCAGAGATCTTGTGATCAGGGTTGAATATGGAAAAATTGACACATATGAGGTTGTTGTTCCAAGCAAGAAGCATGAGATTACATTGGAAACGGATATTAAACTCAAGCTAGAATCTTTTGAGCAAATTCAGAAGAGCACAACAGCATTCTTCCAGAGTATTTCGCAGCGGTTGACAAGGGTTAAGCTTGATACTTTTGACAAGGCTGAGGCTGGCCGCCAGAAAGTGGAAGAGCTTAAAACGAAATTGAAAACACAAGAAGAGTTCATCAGCTCCAAAATGATCTCAATCTATAGCACGACAGCCCCTACTAATTATCTTTCTTTGAATGTGATACAGAGGGACCTACAGGAACTTGGTGTTGCCTGGGATAAAGAATTCAATGATTTTGAAAGTAATTTCTTGCCAACCGAGAATGAAATTACCAAGATCACCCAGTTTCATTTAAGAAACTTTCTCATCGATAAGTTAGAAGATTCAGGCATGAAGGAGCCCGATAACACAGATGAAGAAAAGCCGGAAAGCGAGCACTCTGAGTCTCCAAAAGATGACACTGAAGTTGAAAACGGTGCAGAAATCCCAGGTCAAGCTAATACCATCACTCAAGTCAAAGATTACTTAACTCTGGGCTCAAGAATGAGAGTTCCTCTGTCGATCATTGAGGACAAGATACTGCAATTCAAACAATCGTTTGAAAATGATCAGAAGCAACTGTTGAGATCGCCTGCAAGAGCAAGGAATTTGCTGATCAGTGATAACGCCGAGGGTAATGCCCAAGTACCTAATAGAGTCCAAGATCTTACCAATTATTTCAATCAGATGACACTTGAATTTCAAAGACAGAGAGAGGAAGAGTTGGAAAAGAAATCCAACAACTATAGGGCTATCCCTATCGCCAAATCTCAGCCTATTGTGGAAATGTATGACAACATTGAGGATGTTGTCGACGTGACTCCAAAGAGTGGAAAGAGGGATGATCAGCAAGAATCAGCAATCAATTCCCCGGTCAACTCACTCCGTAAGTTTGACGGTGCTACTGGTAAGTACTCACAACCACAGCAGGCACCTCAATTTCCGTCGACTGAACAGAGACTTGAAACTACCATGAATGGAGAGCAGAAGAAGGAGATGCAGAGAGCCTCAAAAGATCAGACGGGTAAACAAAGATTGGAAATTCCTCAACCAGAGAGAAATTCTCTTTTAAAAACATTAACAAATTTCTGGGCTGATCGGTCCGCAACGTTGTGGGAGCCTTTGGATTATCCATTGAATTTTACAGAACACACTTTTGCAGACTCGGATGTAATTGTCAGAGAAGATGAACCGAGTTCCCTTGTGGCCTTCTGTCTTTCAACTACTGATTATAAGCAGAAGATCATGAAGATGGCTACAGATCCTGATGAAAGTGATGACAATTTAGAGATCAATGAGCAATACGTCAAGAAGCTCAGTAATTTCACCAACATCGAGAGGAAGTTCAAGAAGAAATTCGCAAAATCGGATACTGGTATGAGTGAGTTGGAGGCCACCATGACAAAAACCAAGTCTACACACTTGAAATACCAATTTATTGATGGAAATACCGACTTATCGTGCAAAATCTTCTATAGTGAGCAATTCGAGGCTTTCAGAAAAGCATGTGGAGTGGATGAAAGTTTCGTTCAGAGCTTATCTAGATGTGTCAAATGGAATTCAAAGGGCGGAAAGAGTGGGTCAAACTTTTTGAAAACGCTTGACAACAAATACATCCTCAAAGAGCTCTCCAAGTCTGAGCTAGAATCGTTTGTGTCTACAGCACCATTCTATTTCAAGTACATTTCACAGTCAACGTTCAATACTTTGACAACAGCATTGGCCAAGATCTTTGGCTTTTACCAAGTTGAGATCAAGAACTCAATTAATGGAAAAACATTCAAGATGGATTTCTTGATTATGGAAAACCTATTCTACAACCGTACCACCACTCGAATCTTCGATTTGAAAGGATCAATGCGAAATCGTCATGTCAAGCAAACAGGAAAAGAAAACGAAGTGTTGCTTGACGAGAACATGATTGAATACATTTATGAGAGTCCAGTTTTTGTACGGGAACACTCTAAGAAACTCTTGCGAGGCTCTTTATTTAACGATACTTCGTTTCTCTCTGCGATGGATGTGATGGACTACTCACTTGTGGTTGGAATCGATGATTCGTCTCACAAACTCTACGTTGGAATCATCGACTGGCTTCGTGCATTCACATGGGATAAGAAAGTGGAAAACTGGATGAAAGGAAACAGTTTGGTGGGCAAAAAAGGTAAAGATCCTACAATTGTTACACCCAAGCAATACAGAACCCGGTTCCGTGAAGCCATGGACAGATATATTCTTGAAGTTCCCGATATCTGGTATGAAGGAAATTGATCAATACGCAGATTCGACCAGACAAGCACTCGCATGTGCAGTCCAAGAAGCTTTATCAAGGCGGGCAGTGCTGGCCAGCCTCATGTTGTCCTGTGCACTCCTATCATACACGTCCGAGACACCAAACCATGATCCCCCATCATTCATGGTGCCCCGCTGTGGACTTCACTTGGCAACTGTATGTCATAACATGTACTAATTGAGCGCATTTGACATTCTAAGAGCAACTTGGCAATTTTGAGGTTAGCAATAGAGTATTTTGCCTCGTATGCATGCGGCATAGGTCTATTGTGGTTGACAGTGCGGCGCGCTATAGCCGTGGCACCAAAATTGCCCCTATTAAAAGCTGTTAGCCTGGCTCCACCTACTGCACGCCAATTCAAATCTGAACCTGCGACGCCTGAATTCCTGATCCGTTATTTTTTCGTCTTGATATATCTGTTTTTTCATCGGCCAAAGAGAAAGCTCCTTTTATTTTCTGACATTGGTTTGCTCGTTGTTTTGGCCATACCTCAAATCACTGACCAACAAGTATAAACATTCGCGACTTTCTTTCCTGGTCACTGAACTCGAGATTTTTCTGGTTTCCAGTTTGATCTATTGACTCTAAGAATCTTCTACTATGGGAAGAGCGACTATATTCACGGCCGTATCGGCTGTGCTTCTCACTGTATCCATGGTCTTTCTCATCTTGGGTATGGTTGCTCTGCCTGTGTCAACCAGCCTCAAGTTGGCTTCAACCAAGGATTACACTTATGGTATTTTTGGTTATTGCCGGGGCTCATCGTGCCCTTCAGCTCTGTACCCTGTCTCCTTTGGCGACGTCGATAAAGACGCAGGCTGGAAATTTGCAACTTCCACCAGAAACACTTTGGCAAAAACGTTTATTGTGGCACCAATTGCGGCCGGCCTCTCCTTCTTGGCTACTATCTTCACTGTTTTGAGCTTGTTTGCTGGAAATAGCGCCATCAAGATCTTCTCTCTTGTTTTCGGCGTGATCTCCTTTGTGGCTACGGCTCTTGTTGCTGTGATGGTGGTTCTTGTGTTTTATCCTAATACTTCCTGGACTGGTTGGCTTTATGTGGCGGCCGCTGGCTTGTCTCTTTTGGCTGTGCCTTGTCTACTTCTCTCCATCAGGGTTTTTGGTGGGGATGAAGAGTCGGAAGCTGAGAGTGAAAAGAATTTTGGAACCTACGCCGCTGACACGAGCTTGGCAGCAAATCCTTTGTTGCAAGACAATCAGAACCGCTACCAGTTCAGTGGTCCTCCAGTTAATAACTATACGACTGATGATGTGAGTTCCTACTCTAAGGATTACAGCTATCGAGCTGCCACTGGCACTACCTTCTCTGCGAACAAGAACGGATCTCATGCCAGTCTCTTCGATTCCAAACCTCATCTTGTTAACGATATCACGCAGCCAAACAATGTTCCTGTTAGTTCAAGCAGAAATAACAGCAATGCCAGCAACGACAGTTACTACGAAGATGCTCCAAATTTTAACCAAGGACCAAGCACACCGATCTCATCAAAACAGAAAATGGCTCCTAACTTCATTCCAAACGTCGCTATTCCTGCTAACAACTCTGGTTACAAGCCGGTGAGTGGTGGTTTGCCATATCCGAAATCTGAAAGAGGATCCACTGCTTACGGTCAGGATGGTTACAATGGAGTAGCAATGGGAGTGTTTGACCATCATCCTAATGTGGAAGGACACCAGCCATTTACGGAGCTTGGTGACAATGATGGTGAATCACCACTGCCAACACGTCAAATTGACTCTGATGAAGATTCAGACTTCACCAGTGTATCTCAAAGACCCCCTAATGATATGTACCAGCAACCAAGGCCCCAGCAGTTTCAGCAGCAATATCCCAATGTTGCAAACTATCAACCTCAGTACCAACAAAATCAGGCACCACCTACGCCATCGTCCTACTACGGATCTGAAGGGACGTCGTACAATCCACATTATCAGCTATCTGGACACCAACAGCAGCCATTCCAGTCTGGTTCTGGGTACCAACAGCAGCCATTCCAAGGCAATCAGTTTCAGCAACAAAAGTTTGGCCAGGTTCCTCCTCGTCCTCAGAACAAGCCTACTGTGTCGGATAGCATTTTGAACAACAATCCCGATTTTGCAATCGGTGGTGGCCAGCGCCGAAAGCAGTTTGTTCCGCCATCCAAACGTTATGGTAACCCCATGAAGCCTCAGCAGAGGCCAAGTACGTCGTCGCGGGATGGCCCTTACGGTATGTTGTAAGCCAGGATGAATAACCTTCTCTTTTGTATTAATATACTTTGTTGTGCATTGCTATACATTTGTACCGCTCTCCTGTTCGTTTCCTTGTGCATTCTCTTGTGTGTTTGATTGGTTATTCTCTGGTGACGGACGCAGATCCAGTTCGGGAGTAGGTTTCTCCACGATCTTGGTGGTTCCATGGGGTTTGACCACCACAAGTATGAACAACGCAAGCACAATCAATGAAAGCAAAAAAATGATCTTGCACTTTGTAGTTCGCTTCTGGTAGCCCTGTGCCTTGATTAGCTCCTTGTCAGACGTTTTCAAGTCCTCCACTGTCCTTGACATATTATAGTCAATTCGATCCAACATACTGCCTTGTTCCACAACTAATGTCTCCATTTCCTTGAAAATAGTGGAGATCTCCAAAATTCCCATGGCCAACTTGGATATTTCTCGTTCCCTCTGCGCCAAAAGCTGTGAGTTACCATGCTGGATCTGCTCCTGGGCCTGCAAGAGCACTTTCTTGGAGTAATCCTCGATATTCTTTGAGTTTTCCTCTTCAAGAACTAAATCGGTGGTGCTGGCACCCGCAGATAGGAGCTGGTCAGTCTCGTCATCATCATCCTTCAAAAACTTGATATAGTTATTCTGGAGATTCCGGAAGATCACCAGGCTATCCTGGATCTTCAACGCATAGGTCTTTTTGTAGTTTTGAATCATTGAAAGCTCATCCGCCGAATAGTCTAGCTGGAGACGCTGGTAATTCTTCTGAAGAAACTCGAATTTCTTGATGAGAACGTAACATGCCTCAAACATCTTGGTGAGCTCGTAGTTCAACTCCTCGATGTGGTTTTCAAGCTTCAGTTTCTCGTTGTCTCTGGTTATTAGCAATTTCTTGTACAACAGGCTCAATTCGTGGGTCTTTGTCTTGATGGTGGCTAAATTCTCATCAAGCAGGTTGGAGATGTCAAAGATGGAAGGAGCTAGTGGCTTCATCTCAATGTCGCCTCCTGCTGGTTCCTTGTCTTGATAATGTTTCCTACTTCCCATGAATCGTCCAGACGTCATGAGCGATTCCTCCTCTTCTGCCAATGCAACAAATCTGGACTCATTGTTAGTTGGTCGTCTAGGTATGGTTCTCCTGTACGAGAGAAATAGGTTTGTTCTGTCTCTAAACATGGATGGTAAGTAGTTAGAACTTGCTGTTAAGTGTGTACACAACTATGAGACTTGATCAAGAGTACGTTTTAGGTGGGGGACCTGTAGGACCTGATGAATGAACCAAATTAATTATAATGCTACAGTCAGTCGAATAATAATAAACCTCGATTTCTATACTTCTAAATCTTTTGCAACCTGAATCTTTTGTTTCTTCCTTTTCTGGTACCCTCATCCCTCACATTGGTGTCATTGAAAACGTAGCTGACCCGGTGGTCCGTGTAGTAGATCTCTTAGACGACAGTCCTCCGTTATCACCAGAGAGGCTCGACAAGTTGTTGCCTGAAACACTGCGTGAGTTCGATGGCGAGGAATTGTTGGACGACGACCGTGACATGTTCTTCAAGTTGAAGGAGCTGGATCCACGAGACAAGAACAGTCTGTTACGGGAAAGGTTGTTAGCTGGTGGGGACCGCGATGCATGTTCTTCGAATCTGCGGTTCACCTCTTCGATGTTGATTCCCGAACCTGGCTGTGGTGGTATGTACGTGGGAGAAAGCGTATCGTCCACACTACTCTTCATTGCCTCGTTGTATGAGGGAACTCGGGACATGTCTGTCTGTGTCAAGTCAGTTTCTGAGCCAGCACGCGACAAATGCAATGGAGGAGACATGATTCCTGGTGTGGCAGGGATGTATGCCATGTGAGATCCTCCAGGAGTCAGAGTACCCTGTCTGTTAGGAACTGGACGGCCCTTGGAGAAGTAGTCGCCTTCTGCTTCGTCTCCGTTAAGGTTGAACACGGCTCTGTCGCGTAAAACAGATGCAGCAGAAGAGTTTCTGCCACTTTCCAAGTTTTCTTGTAACTGTCTCTGGATGCTCAACTGTCTCAAGTTCTCAGTCAACTTTGCTGTATCAATACTTGACATTGAGAACTGCAGCACATCGTTGCCTCTTCCACTAGCAATAGAGCGTGGTGTGGCGGATCCTGACGTGGAAGGAGAGTCGATTGGCGTCACATCGGACCAAAGTTGGTCATAGACATGTTGTTCGTAAACAGGAGGAGCCACAAGGCCAGTGAACGAGGAATACGAGTGATTGTTGGAATGCAACACTCCGCTCTCTTGGCTTTCAGCGTGCGACATTCCGGTGGCGGCCAGGTTACTGGGGTCTGCTTCAAATAACACCTCCTCCTCTTCATCTCCATGTATGTCTCTGTCTACTGAAGCAGAATCAATGTCTTCGTCATCTGCTCTAGCCCTGACAGTTACAAATGGCGAAATGAACAATTGCACGGGCAATGAGGCTCGGAGTTCGGAGGTGTGGCCGTCGGGATTGACCAACCCAATCACAAACTTCAACTTGTGACGAACTTTAATATGGGTAAGAATGTCACAGTCTTGGGTGCACTTGGACAAACTAGGAGGAACCTTGAGGAAAGATGTAACCTCCCATCTGTCAATCTGGTAGTGAGGATCGTCCTCCTTTGGCGCAGGTAATGATTTCTCCACTACAATTCTCTCTGATGTATGCGCGGGAGGAATGTAGCCAACAAATGAATAGAGCTCTACCAATTGGATCTTGATGTTACCCAATCTGAGGCCCTTCAAGAGAGGAACTAGCATGAAACTGATGGGAACACCTGAACCGATGGCAATAGCTTTGGAAGGAACACTCAATGAGTATTCCACCTTTTTGGGCCAAGTATTATCGACAGCCACGGTCTCTGAGAGCTCGACAGAATCTGTAGTCAAAGTTCTAACCACACGCACGTGTCTTTTGGTGACCATGGTATTGTGAAACTTTCCACGGTCAATGGTGGCCTCGATCTTATAAACCACACTAGCACCAGGCAAACCTTCGACAGATTCGGGCATGTTGCCGGGTAAGATGGCACTGAACGGGAACTCATAGTTTCCCAGAACAAGGACGTGTCCGTTTTTGGGATTTAAACTCGATGTTGAAGATGAATGGGCGAGGTTGGTGCTGGATCCATGCTGGGATAATGACGTCGAAGATTTCGATCTGAATGACAAACCTAAATTCTTCAACGACGTGGTGGAGCCCTTCATGGATGACGATTTGGCCATGGCCAATGGCAGTCTGGAACCTTCGTGAGGCGGAGATGTCGTTCCGCTGGCACCCACTGAGTTCTCGTACATGTTGTTCATGTACTTCGAGATCTCGTTACTGTCCCACTGATGTTCGTATATTTTCTTCTCGAACCGGGAAGGCTTGGGTGCACCACCTTTGATGGGGTTTATATCGCCGTATTTCAACCGGATGGTTCCATACAAGCGCAAGGAGATCTTTTTGATGTTGATTGGTTCGGTAACAGAAAGCAAGATGTTTCCGTTCAAAAAACTGGAACCAGCATCGTTCTCGTTACCCTTCAACACGAGCACGTCGTGTTCCAAGTTCTTCAAACGAATGTCGAAAAGCGACGTCAGCTTCAGGCTTGATTTTGTCTTTGCCATTTGAATATTCTGCTTTGATGACCAGTAAGGTCAGATTGGGGGGACTTTTTGGGATGGGGGGTAACTTCTGTGGTGAAGTGATAGCCGATTTGGGAATGGAATAACTCTCTTGGAGAAGTTCACACTGAATCACACGGGTGTGATAGAAAGAATACGCGGGTGGTGGGAAGAAGCCTGAGAAGAGGTAAATGTAGATAAAAAAAGAAAGTCTGAGGATTAAGAATCTCGGAAAAACCTCACGTGCGGCGCATCTCAAAGGAGCACCAGCTGATAAAGAATCACGAGCTGGACAGTTGGTGGATATGCATCCCTGAAAGTCTTGTGGGGTTCAGAAATGGAATTTTTGTGGTCTTGTGGCCGATTTGTACATTCTAACTAGGTTCATTGATACAAAAGTCCCTGTTGTCACACAGAATCCGTAGTGATTAGATAGCAATCACAATTGGGGGCGCATATTATCTGCAGGTAGATGATTCGGAGTTTGGTTGTGGATAGATAGAATCGAAATGGGATTGGATGAGGAGCAGAGAAAGATTCTGGGAAGGGTTCCCGAAAGGGGTACCACATGGAAATGCGGCGGTGTTTCCTATTTAGTTTCGCGTTTTATGTGGTGCAGCTATTGGACGTTTCTCTTGTCAACCTATCTGTATGCGTCCGATAGGAGTCGATTTTTAGGAGTAAAATATTTTTGGAGTCTAGGGGAGCTTTTGTGTAATGATAGGTTTGGAAAGAACGTGTAGTTGTTTTCTTTGTGATTTTCAGGCTTTTTCAGGTTTTCCTACTCACTTTCTCTGGACATTTCGGAAAGTTTCGATCTGTTGGGTCACTGTCATATGAGGTGTCTCCTATAGTGGACTGTACTTAGAAATCGTCTCGGAAAATTACGCTCAACCTCCTAAAGATTGTTCCTGTCATTGGAGGTTGGGAGGGGGTGGACTTCGGTGAGTGTGAAATTTTGATTAGCTAAGACACTAAGAAAGTGATCGCCTTCATTGAAATTGTTGATAATTTTCATACCCTGGTGGGATTTTCTGTTTCGATGGTAGTGTTTCAATTTTCCATACCCGTATTCCGATTTTCATGATTTCTCACTGTTCTACTTGTTTCTCTCTGTTCTACTTGTTACAATAAATTACATATCCCTGTTCAATATTCTATTGCTTCTTTCTTTTCTCATATTACATGCAACTATCTTTTCTAGATTTATTCATTCTTAGTTCTTAATAATACTATATATAGAGAAAACTCTAACCAAAGGAATCCCAGTGTTTCTCATCATAACCGATCCCAAAATATCTACTGAATCTTCGCTCAAGTCTGTACAAGCCTCCGAATTCAACAACATCATGTTAACAATCTCAAAGCATTGCTCAAGTCCAAACCGGCACCGGAAGAACCCACCTATGGAACCAACATTGAGAAAGTCAAAAGGTTGAAATCTCCACGTTCAATCAACTCAGATAATGGGGCAGCCAAGAGAAGGCTACGTATGAGATATTTTATATTTGATCATCAATTTAAGTACTCCATACGTATATACTGGCTGACTCAAACGTGATCCAAAGGCAAACTGGGGCCGTGACGATTGTAATGAACCAATTTCTTGAGATGGGCCGGCTATGGGGATTTTCCTTGTAATCGAAACCGTCCAAATCCAATGGGGTCAAAAGCTGTTTGAATAGATTCGGAACTCAGAGGACTTAACTCAGAAACCATTGAATTTTGAACAGCATCTTTGATGTTGATAGATCTTCTCCAAAAGCCTCCTATCTGTTTCTAGAAAATTGAATTGCTTGTTTTCTGGAACAAATTTCATTTTAAAATCTGTAAGAACATGGAAACCCTGTGCTGAAGATATGATATTTCAGATTTGATTAGATGATGTCTTGATGAAAACGCTGCGACTAAAAGGGATACAATTCGCCTTTTTTATTGATCTCCAGTTGGCAAATATCGCAATTGTTAGTAATCTACAAGAGACTATATTTTTAGCTTAAAGCAATTATCCGTGGCATGTAACCCTGGCAATGAAATAGGACATGGACTTGGGGATGAAGAATTCAGAAACTGATATCATATTCTAAAAGAGCCAACATAAAATGGGTCTGCAATACAGGAGTTTAGAAAACCAATCAGTGGAATACGTGGGCTCTGGTTTGTGTGACCGTTCTTTGCAAAGAGATTCAGGTTACAGTCACCCTGGAAACGTCTTTATTGTTGTTCTCTGCATTCTATTGTGGTGATGTTGCAGGTGCTGATAAGTGGACAGGAAAATCAGTTTCATCTTAGCTTGCTGGCTTTTTGCTTTTTATCTGCTAGCTTTTTCTCTTTCACTCTTATCTTTTAGCTTTTGTTTATTCTTATTGTTGGGATTCCCAGGAAAAAATGAATGAAGAATCTCTTTTTCATTTCTCTGTTCTATATAAATATCCCATCAGTGACCATGACTTTTGAAATCTTTAAGAAGGTCAAATCTAGTACAATGAAACACGAACTTCTTCAAATGCCTCTAAGTCATATACAAAAATGTTAGGATTTCAAAATCTTCCAGAATCAGCAGTTTTCAAATTTTAAACCCTGCAACGATGGATTTTAGACGTTCGCTGAGGATTCAACGCCAATCTTACCAGCCGTTTCGTGGTACTGCATTTCATTCCATATAGCTTTAATGGATGAGAACAACCCAAGGTTGGCATACACTTTTAATTACAAGTTTGTGATAGAAATAAGTGCCAGCGGTCCGATTTATAGCTCCAAGATCTACCAATTCAATGCACTTACATCTCATTCCAAACTCCATTCGTGGAAACATTTTAACTCCAGTTGAATTACTGCGAATAGCTCATACATTATTCTATTCCAGTACTTGACTGAATTTCAACCCATCCATAACTATAATTACCTACATTATTTAAATTCATTCAAGTTTGTTCTTATCCCACTTGGATGTATGGAAACCCCCTCGGCAGAGTCCACACTCCTATTCGTAAATCCCATTCGAGACATGCTCCTATGTTTAATAAGTTCGCTGGAGTCAATGCTGGGCCCATGGGCTCAAATAGGATTGAATGAGGTCCAATTGACCCAATCAACTCAAATAGCTCACACGACCTAATTGCTGGTAATTAATTAAACTCCAAACCTCCATATCGCATAAGCGAGGCCAGTACGGCTGGATACGCAAGCGAAGGTCTTCAATAGGAGGGCCATTGTCCCAAAATGATTGGCATGGCTGGTCCGCACCTGCCGTTCATTTGGTGCACTCCCACGTTGTGCCCATGCGAAGACCAAGAGAAAACTTCAATTGAAAAAGCCATGAAGTGGTTGATTTCAGGGGATTCTAATGATGAAGACCAATTTTATACCAATTTTTTATTTCCTTATGCCTCTTTCGAAAATTATAATATCACGGCCCAAGTTCCATGACCATTTTGTACGGTTGGCCGATTCAGATGAGAATTCGCACCAGCATTTGCAAGCCAGCTGCGAAATTGAAACAAATGCGGTGTTTGATTCTGAAACGAGGCGTAAATTTGCAAAGACGAGAATAAGAATAAAAAATAATTCTCGGGCATCTGAAACAATTGGTTGATGATGCTGCGGTAACGACTAGGAAAATGTCTGTCGGTTAAGATCGCCGCCATTAGTAGTAGATTGGAAGTTCTTTTGAATTATTACTTTATGAACGCTATTGAGTCCAGGACAAAGGGAATATAGAAAGAAGAAGAAAAGATTATATATCATGGCAATTTTCCCTCAGTTGAGCACTCATACAATTTCCAATTACCTGATTTCTATAGCTGATTTCCTTTTCCCACAACTTGTAAGTCTACACATAATGTTAACTGCCCCCATTATTCACATTCAAACCACAATATTAAACTCAGGTACTGAGAACATCAGATAGCCCGCCATACAGTAGCCAGCCGTCACCGCCCATTGACTCTTACTCTGGACCCCTGGCCAAGAGTAGTTTATTGGAATACACCCAAAAGCATATGTGCACCACCAACATTAGGTTGGTGGCTGGCTCAGTGCGCATTTCGAGTCAAGCCGTCGTAGATCGCGCACAATATACACCACCCAACCTGGCAGCATGGAGGATTAAGGTTCATTGACCCAGTGCTGGTTGGTTACGTTTCTGGAGCAACCCCTTGGTTTTGTCATCCACGTCACACTTATATAAGCCTTGCGAACCTTTCATTGACCCGGCGGGATTAATTTTAGAGTTGGGCCTCTCGACATACTTTCCATCAACCCCAGCTGCCACTCTCTGCCATTCGGGCTTTCCACCAGCCGTTATCTGCGCATTCGTCTGGTTCCATACATATTCGGCCGTTTGACACATTTCAGATAATTTCACTTGATTCCATTTAATTCCGTTTACTCACCTGTTGAACTCAAAAGCCAGCAGTATAAGCCTATATCTCAAGGCTATCTCCCGTTCCCATCTCCGACCCCCATACGCTCATTTACATGGAACATGCGGTCTCCATTCACTTCCAGACCCAGCGATGCGAATATCGTATCGTCTCCACACCGATTGAAACGGGCGAAATCCGTCAAGGATGCCTTTCCACCCACTCTACACCGCGTTCTTCTGTCTAGTCTGCCGTGTCGCTCCGGAAGCCGAAGACGCTTCAATCGGTTCCCGTCTCCATCAAGTGAGGCTATCAACGATACTCCGGTGACATGCTTGAGTGACCTGGAATTTAATTTTTCTGGTTCACTCGATATTTCTGATGCAGAGTCTCTTCCAGACTTGACTGACGATGCTTCTGTTGCAGGATCTGTCTACAGTGCTGTTACTCCCACCAAGAACGCATGTCTGTACTTTGAGGTTGCACCCACTGACTTCTGCAAGAAGAATCTTCTTGCCGAGCTCACAGAGCATTGTGTGGAGGGACTACAGGAAGACAACGACCTTGACCACGTAGACAATGGAATTGGTCCAGAAGTCAACGAGGTCAACGAAGTCAACGAGGAGGAAACCATCAGCATTGATGTACGCTCCAAGCTTGGGAGAGATTCAGAGATCATTGGTGCTGAAAATATGCATGTAGGACCTGTTGACGAAGATATTGGTCTCTACGAGCAGTCCCTCTTCCAATCTCTGGTTCCTCTGTCCATCTTCCAAATTCCAGAGCTAGTGCATAAAATCATCGAATACGTCGATGCACAGAACACCTCTGTGCCCAGGGAACAAACTCCTCTGAGACGGAAACCATTGTCATATAAGCATGCATTGTTAATTCACGGCAACGAGGCTGCGGCCATGAAAGCCATGCAAGAGAGTCAAGTGACGCATTCGCAGCCATCCAATCCAGGAACGTTGCACTCTTGCCTTTTGGTGAACAAACTCTTCCACCGCATCACCAAGGAGATTATGAGCTCCAAGGTGTATTTTTCCAACGAGAAAAACTTCTACCAATTTGTCCGCAACGACAACCCGGAGTTTTTTTCTTCTTTCCGCCCCACTTCATTGGTGCTTAATAAACTTTTCTGCGCGAAGCAGGCAGCCATGGATAAAATCACTAATGCCATCGATTATTCTCGTCTCGAGTGGCTCGAGGTTAACATGTGTCCAAAACTTCTACCTTCGGAAAAATTACTCCATTCGTCGCTCCGCACGCTTATTGTCACTGGGTCCAAGATCTTGGACGACTCGCTCTTGGTGGAGGTTGCGAAAAGATGTCCGAACCTCCAGGCCATTGATCTCCGTGCATGCGAGGGTATTACCGACTATGGCGTATACGCCATTGCTAGATCGTGTACTCAGATCACCAGTATCAATTTGGGCCGCAAGAAGCGCGGACATCTTATCACTGATCACAGTGTGTCTACGCTAGTGTGCAACAACAAAAGACTCGAGACGGTAGGATTAGCCGGGTGCTATATCACCGACCGTACCATCTGGGAGCTTGCAATGAACTGTGGGTTCTCCCTTGAGAGACTTTCGTTGAACAACTGTCCATATGTGACCAACCAGTCGCTACCGGTGATTCTTCAGCACAATCTCTTGCCGAACCTCTCAGTGCTTGAGATTCGGTTTGTTGTGAAAATCACCAATTTCGATCCTATTGTGACGTTCAGACGGAAGCAGAATTCCAAGGGGATATGTATGTTGATAGAAATGTGCGAAGAGCTCTTGGTGAGGATGAGAGAGTGTGAAATTCGCATGGACAACTACATCAGCGAGAGTATATTCCAGGATATATCCGACTGGGCCAATGCAAAGGATGAAGAAGATGTGTCGTTTCAGACACTCATCAGTGCCAGGGTTTAAGCCGTGGCACTAAATAGCATCGACTTCCTCAAGTAAATGAATATAAGATTGAGGGAGCAGTACAAAAAATAGCAGAGCGTAGTGGGGTGAATAGAGTAGAGATGAATTGAAAATTGGAATGAAGAATACAGATAAGCAAGATAGAAACAAAATAAGAGATGTGAGTGGCGAAAGTATATAAGATACAAGTAGAGCTCTGAAATTGACTCTAGCGAACGAAATGTTTCCATAATCCTAGCATCTGAGCAACAATGTGTCCTAGCCAGACAATGGCCCAAAGTTGTCCCTCTGCTTGTCAGGACATTTTCAACTCTCAGTACTCAATACTCTACCCTACAATTGGCAATCAACATCCGAAATTATCAGTTGCTCCTACCAATCAAATCAGCCAGTACAACCAACCACACATATAACTCAACAATTCACCACCTCGACAATCCACAATGCAAGTTTCAAAATGGCTGCATCTTCTTTAGTCTTCACCCACCTCGATGGCCAAGTTCTCCCAATTTGTCCCAAAACAGATAAATTTGACGAGATAATCGCTCGGAATCATGAACATAATGTTCCCAGATGTAGGACTACGGTATACTCTGGAATGCCAGGTAGGTCGCATTGAAAAACAAACAATGCAGGGCCCCTGGACCCCTACACATCATACAACCTTAAGGCCATATTGTTTCATTTGAAATTGAAGATTTACATGGACAATTTTAACAATGTATAATTCCAAATTGAATGCTCATTACCCCCCACTTGGTTTGTTTGTCTCGTTTATACTTTTTTTTCATCCGTTTGTTCTCATTTTCCTCACTTCCCTCAATTCCTCGTTTCCTCGTTTCCTTGTATTTTTCGCTCTGGTTTCATTCCTGCCTTCCTGTCGTTTCGTCTCCTGCCTTCCCAATGCGACCAGTCAACATACACAGTAACTGGGTGAAACTCGCACTCAGACGTGGATCACGTAGGCCAGGTTTGTTGCCGTTTTCATTTCCCGATTCGACATTTTTTTTTTTTTCTTTTCTTTTTTTGGTGTTGTAGTAGACTATTCACCCAACACTTACAATCTGAAATCAGGCTCTATTTTTCGTTTGAGATCCTGGCTTTAATTCTGGCTTTTCCGTTTGCTGTTCTCATTTCCTGCCCTCGTTTCCTGTTCTAGTTTCCTGCCCTCGTTTTTCGGTTCCGTATTCTTGCTTCTCCCCCACTGTTCGCATTTCGCACTCATCCCACTCTGCCATTGCTTACCACTTAACACCAGTTGTTTTCTGGCTCGTTGCCTCGATTTCCGGCTGTTTTTTCGTCCCTGTTTCAATTGCTTCCCATTTGTCGCTGCTCAGAAGTTGTCAGCCCTATACCCTGTCAATTCTTTCGCTTTGGTCTTTCACTTTAGGCCTCTGACGTAGCCATGTCAGATTCCAACCTTGACATCAAACATGATCTCAATATGAATCTCAATAGAGACCTAAGGGATTTCAAGGATTTTAAGGAGTCGCCCAGAGACCTTCCCGTGTTACAGCGCAAAAGCTCGTCCGTGCTAAATTCGCTAGCTTCCAAAAAGTTGTGTCACCAGCCGTCTAAGCTTGATCTCATCGATGACACCACCTTGACGTCTTTGCCGCTACCGCCGCCGCCTCCCAAGGTCCGCCTCAGACGTGGCGACCTGAACTCTTCCAAACTCTCTAGAATGTCCACTGCCACGTTTCATGACGTGTCGACTGGCGCTGCAGGCGCTTCCTCCTCGTCGTTGGGCAAGTGTGCTACTTCCCTAGACTCGCTCGCCGCTAGCGTCCCAGCATGGCCCGACGAAGTCTCACCCATCAGCGAGCTCACAGATGACAATTATGATACCACCGTTGGGCCCGATGACACGTTTGACGAGCACCAAGACCCTATAGTTCTCGTAGAAGACTACGTGCGAGGAATCCCAGATGAGATGGCCTCGACCCACAGTTTGACCAGAAAACAGAGTCTTGCCACTTTCAAACAGCGCATGATGACGGGCTCACGGTGTTTGTCGGCAGTGGTGTCGCCTGCCAAGTCGCCTTTTCGGGCTGGTAGCAAACGGTCTATCTCCAATGAGGACACCACCATCGCACGCCTGGAGATTGAGGATCTAGAAGCCATTTTTGGCAAAATCCCAGGATCCGACAAGCTCAAGTACTGCGATCTCTGTGACAAACCGCTTTATGAAATTAGCTCCATCATCAGCAGCACTGAAGACCGTAAGTTGGCCTCGCAGAATGAGGAAGAGGGAGAATCCGCCAAAAATGACATCTCACATCTATACAACGAGTTCATCTGCTGGGAATGTATCAATGTTTATGAACATTTCCTCAATGAACTCTACGAGGTGGAAGTTGGGGAGGAGAAAAGGATGCAGCTACAGACAAAGAAAGACTCCTCCTCCACAGAGAAACTCCTCAGTATGTTCAACAGCATCAGAGAAACATACCATACTGAGCTCTCCGAGCCCCCCAAGAAGCAGACTAAGACGGCATTTTCCACCGACTTGATTGATCGCTTACACTACTTGAGTACCATGTCGGAACCCCAAAAAAATGGTACGGAGTGGCTCAACAACTTGCGCCAGAGACTCCGGTGGCGGTGGAGGCTTGAAAATCTCTTGCCAAATCCGTTTGCATTCGACAAGCACAGAAACGATTGATAGAGGAATATATATATACGAGCAATGGATAATGAACTCTCGAAATCACTATGAGCCTGCACCTGTACATTTGTATAGTAAAAGAAGTAGTCAACTACCTAGACTCCATGCTCCAGTTCATAAGATATTCGAGTAGGCTTAATAGGAAGCCTATGCTCTCACTTGAGGAGTTCATGTTCAGACTGCGTGTGTTGCACACATACAGAAGGTTGATGAGAATCATCTACAAGCATCACGAAAAGCAAGATTTGTTGAAGTTTGCCAAAGATGAGTTTCGGATAAACAGAGAGGAGACAGAGCTAAACCATAGAAAATACTTGCTCCAGCTTGGGCTTACTCGCATCAATGATATGGCCAAGGTGTTTGGTATTAATGCAAAGTTTTAGCAGTGGTCTTTGCTAGCTATTTACGGTCTATATATGGAATTTTTCAAGCCTTCTTCGAGAATTTCAAATTGTTCATCCACGAATGAAGAGCTGAGGCCCTTGAAGTCCAACTTCCCCTTCAAACTTGCCAAATACTCCACTTGTTGCGTTTTCAACTTGAAGTCTGCCATATCTTTCTCGAACTTCTGTGCTGCAGCCACCAATGGTGTTTCGTTCAGCATCAACTTGATCAATGCAGCGAATTCATGTGCACCTGCAAGCACATGATTTGTTTGGCCTGATAATGGCTCGAGCTTGCTGATGAATGCCTGGTGGATCTTCTTGAAGTCTATGTTCTTAGTAAGAAACGTCACCTGCAGAGCACGGTCCTTAAGTCCTTTCTGCTTGACAACTTTGAACAATGCCATGTACAACTTAAACATGTGCTTCTCAAATTCATTCAATTGGCATGTGTATGCTGGATTGTTTGTCCATTTGTTGAAAAGCTTCAATAATTTGCCAATCTCAACGTCATTTTTCTCTGTAATGAGTAGTTCTTTCAAGTAGTGTAACTGAACGTATTCTTTGCCCTTTATCTTCTCAGAATCGTGAATTGGAAGTTCGGGAAGTTCGATACCAAACTTATACTCAGTGGTGAAATCCCTGTTGTCACGCACACTGAAAGTGTCGCTCAAAATCTCCTCTTTACTCTCCTTCAAAATACGATAGAAGTAGTTGTAGTAGTCATTCCTTAGAGATCTGGCCATAGATAAGGTCTTGATGATAGCCAAATGTCTTGACAAGGAAATAGATAATCTCTTTCCAAATTTGAGAAGGTCTTCCAGCTTCGAATAGAGTTCTTTCTCAAAAACTTTCGAGATAGTAGCATCCACTTCTCCATCACTGGTTAAGTAGAATCTGTATATCTGTACCAAGTCATTAAGGTTTCGCAAATCAGGCTCGCCTTGGAGCTTGTACAGATACAAGTCGTTCTGAATCATTTTGATTTTCAAATTTTTGTATACCTTTGAAACCAAGCTGGCTGTGTTGATGGCTCCGTAGAGGTTCATTAACCAAAGCTTGACTCTAAAGTTTTCTGGATCTTCCTGAGAATAATACTCAAGATGTATGATGTGCTGGACAATATGCTCTGGGGACCAGTTCATTTTCAAGTCCTGAATGGCGAACATCAAATACAAGTCGCTAAGATCGGGACTTGTGTACTTTTCGTACTTTGACCATTGTACTTGATACTTTGAGTCTTTAATCATCTGCAACTTCTCAATATTGATCAAGGTAGTGGCATCGCTGGCAGTAAGTGTATCAGACTTCAACAATTCACTGGCATTGTCTGCAATCTTGTGGTAAAAGTCGCTAGTTAACTCATAGTTGGAGAGGTCAACAGGACAGCAAGGCTTGGAAGCAAATTTGTCGAAGTATGCATTCACAGACTCTTGCAAGCTTGTCTCGTACACCTTGTCGATCTCCATGTTTGCGACATAGGAGTTTCTGGTGCCAATTACATTGAGAGCTTTCAAGTCTGAGATGGAAACACCCAAATACTTAGATGCCTTGATGAAGTACTTCCATGTGTCGAAATCGTTAAATTTCTCTTCGAACAAGAGTTTTTTGCATTCGATGCTCAATTGGTTCCAATCTTCAAGCTTTTCGAGAGCGTCCAAGTAGATGATGGTGAGCTCCAATTCACGATACTTCAAAGGCAGCACAACATCGCG
>Ga0160505_100145_pt1 | contig 53735 bp, 41 predicted proteins | sample DIDeMG_FD_108225 | JGI IMG/M metagenome (GOLD analysis project Ga0160505, IMG submission 108225) | Enriched chicken feces microbial communities from UW Madison campus, WI, USA - DID2874_E49_Stillage MG | ecosystem: Host-associated > Birds > Digestive system > Large intestine > Fecal ... | reverse complement strand
TGCAAAGGCAGTAAGCGCGTCGATCTCTTCTTTGTCCGTCAATTCATCTAAATGGGCTAAAATGGGAGGGACTGTAGAGAAGCTGGGAGGATCTAGCTTGTCAGGGCTAGTTCCATTGTACACCTCCTCGTTGACGAGTGCATCCATGAGCTGAGCCCGCATATCGCCACTACATTCATCCTTCTCTAACATCCATCTCGCATGTTCTCCGATGATGGCACCGTCCTCCCGCATATGCCGCCAGTGAGGCGCATGTTTGTTCACTTTGTAATCCACAAGCCCGTTTCCGTATACCTTGTTGATGTTACCAACAGTGTAAAGAGTGTGAGCATCAGCAGGTGAGTAGAGCGTGAACCGCTTTCTGCCTTCTGTCAAAACATACAAATTGTCTGCATGGTCGTGGTGGAGTCCAGACGAGTTACCGGATGGAACGTACTTGCGCAAGTTGTGACGACTGGGACGAAGCAAGTCTGGCTTGGCAGGGTTGTCCAGTGAAGCACCCATCCACAAATTGATTTGTTGCGTCACCAATTTGTTAAACGGGGCGGGGGTGATTGGGAATGTTTCGTCATGAGCTAGCGTGGTGAGAGGAGGTTGAAGAAGCGTCCGGACCCGGAATTCAATGTCGTCTGCGGTGAGTTTATTTTCGGGGTCTGCGTAGTTTTCAATGGAGTCGGAGTCCGAACTGATGTCGTTATCGTCGTCTTCAAAGTCTTCTTCAAAGTCGTCATGAATGTCACCATTGGAGAAAGCCTCGAGTTGGTTCGCAAGGTCTTCGTCGTCAGAATCGGATTCAACGTGTGCAATGGTTTGGATAGCATGCGGGTCGATTTTATCTGAATCTGGAGATACTCCGTTTGTGGAAATTCTAGCAACTTCGAAATTTTCAGAACCATCAAAATCTGCGGAATCTCCAAAACTTCCAACTTCGTCGTCGTCGTCATCGTCGTCATCATTATCGTTGTCCTGCTTCTCCTCTTCCTCCCCTCCATTGTCATCTGAGCCTTGGTCTAGAGCTTCAGACCCGTCCTTTCCGGTGGCATCTTCGTCCTCTACGTCGTGACTGTCATATTGGGTTGTCAAGTAGTAAGTGTCGTCGCCCAGGGCCAACTTCTCAACAATCAGACTCATTGTCATGAGCTCCCTGGTCAGTCCCAGCCCAAAACCGTAGCCATGTTTGCGCTCCACTTGCAACTTATCTGGATAGCCAAGCGTATTGACAATTGTATCCACACGAAGCTTCTTCAAGTCGACAGGATGGTTGGTAGTTCCGGTGATCTTTACCGGTTTTCGTGCCTTGACATAGCTATTGTAGAAGTCATTGAAGTTTTCAACAGACGATACTGTTTCTCCAGGAGAAGTCACATGCCCAGTGTATCCAGTATCTGGAATACGAGCGACTTTTGATTTCCGGTGGTTGGGGCCGGTTCTTTTCATTCCAGTAGATTTCCTGTGTTGGAAAGGTGTCCAGCCAGTGCAGGATTTTTGTACTTCACGATTTACACACTCCATACGCAGCCTGCAGCGAAGATGATTAATTGCCTACACCACAAACATATCAAAATGGTATACGAACATTTGCGCACGGCCCGGAGCTATTGCAAATCGCAAAGATCGTAAGAGTGGGTATCGATGCACATGGTCGTATTCTCTAAGTCATGGTGCTCGCCGATCTGGTTTTGGTGGTCATTTTCGATGCTTAATCCAGAAAGACGGCCAACTCGAGGGTAAAGCTTACCGGGCAAAGAATGGATGGAGTTATAGAGGGCTTAGCAATAGGGCACCAGGGTAACAGTGGCCCCCTTTAAGTCTTATCACTCTTAAACACTATTTCCTTTCACGTTCATGGGCGGGGTACCTTGATTAGAAACTAGGATATTTTGCGCTAGTACTACACAAGTGCATGAAGGACATTACTTTGGAATTACCTAATGCTAATCACCAGTCCATTATTCTCCCTAACCTCAACGCTCCCAATTGCTCGAATGGTCCGATTAAGCTTTTCTGTATTCCCCTAAGCTTGAGTTGCCCCTGTGTAGGATTGTAGGTGGCTATAGGGTTTCACCGCCTGATGTTGCGTATTCTTAAAGTGAAATAATGTGGCGACGGGCACTTCTGCGTCGTAAAAGGCCACTCTCGAACAGGAGCCTTAGAGACTAAGTGCAAGCTTAGTAAGGAACCGGCCAGTTTAGCATGTGTAGACTATAATCCTTATGGGAGAGCATTTCTCCACGCGTATCCTGGGAAGTGGGCGCACCTCTACTGCACTATGCAAGCTCTGACGTAGGTGTCAAATGCAGTGCGTGGCATGGCCCACCACTGTCCCACAGTCTACGGATATTACCAACTATTGATGGTAGCCTTGCCCGGCCGCTGCGCCAAGTGCATCTTGCAGGGATGACATAGCTATCGAAGCACTTTAAGTTGATTATTTTCCAGGAGAAACGGACAACCCCGGGATAAGCTACAACACATGGTTGCAGGACCCTGTGCTTAGTGTCATACAGACAGGGAATGGTGGAAGGTAGAAATGATAAATGGGTGGAGATGAAGGAATGGAAATGTGTACTAGTGGAATGTGGACCTGGAAGGGAATACTGTAATTGTGGAATGATTGAGTTCATGAATTGACCATCTCCGCCGCTGGGCGGTGATGTAGGGACGCATAAACTCAGGAAAAGCACTTCATGCACTTTCGTATCGTAAAAAAGGAAATACCTGGCTCCCATTTGACCGACTCGAATTCAATTCTCCAACTCCTTTAGCTAATTCTATGAGTCCATACTTTTCGTGCCAGATGTACTTGGCTTTATCTCTCTGTAGTTCCTCTGCTCGTCTACATAGTTTTCATGAATGGTTAAAGTATCTATATGCGCAGGCCCAAGGGCCAGTATCAGTCATTACAGGATGTAGAACACGGCTTTCGTGATACTCTTGGACCGCTTCACCAGAGGTGCACTCTCCGATGGCGACGATCTCTTGGTGCCAAAAAAACCCTGGTCCTTTCCAGGCAGAAGGTTGGGCAGAGGTAATGTCTTGCGGGACTCGTCACTCTTGTATGAAGCATAGTTGCTCGTAGACACGGACTTTGTCAATGCTGGCCGCTTGTGGTCGTAATTGCCAGAGTTGGCGATTTTAGGGCTGATGGTCAGCAGTGTGGGTGTAGCTGGGTATTTAGGAGTGGTGGACCCGACCGACTGAAGCGGAGTTCTAGCAACCACACCACCCAGCACAGCCAGGTGAGTAGGCGTCAGGTGAAAAGAGGCAGCGGCCGAAGATGCAGTGGTTTGCGAAGCCACTGGTGACGACAAGCCCAGGCTGGGAGCCAGATGCAACTTGGTGAAGGAGATGAGTAGCTTCATGAGACGAAGATAACGCGAGCCATCATTGAAGTACTTTGTTTTGAGCGAAGGTGGAGGACACTTCAACACCTTGATGAGCAATGCAAAAGCCTGATCAAACTCGGATTGAGAGAGAATAACTTCGGCAGATGTGGAGGCCACAAGCGAGAGGAAAGCTGCCACATCAAAGGCTCGGTCGCCAACTTCACGAATCATGCAAGCAAAAGATACACTCAACAACGCAATTTTGGGCGAGGTGTAATTGAAGTAGATGTTTGGGTAGAACTGGATCAACTCGCAAATGTAGATGGCAACCACCTTGACGTCGTTACACACCTTGTGGGGATTTCTAGAACCGGCTAAAAACGGCGACTGGGCCAAGGTGTGGATGTACATGTCGATGAAAGCGTCAAAAGTGGGAGCATCTACCTGCCACCCCAAAGACTTAAGCACATGGTTCTCCATCTCCAAGAACAACTTCTTGTCGTAACAATGGCAACAGTACTTACACAAGTCGTTCAAGGTTGGGATGCGGAACTTAGAGTCCAAGTTCTTGCATGCTATCCAAAGGGCAGTGAGTCCTAAGAGTTGATAGTGCTGTTTCTTGACAATGCGGACCGAGCAGTATCTGTCAATGATGTTAACAGTCAATGGGAAGGTGGACTTAGATAAGTTCAACTTGTGGATCACGTCCATCAAGAAATCAAGCAAGAGTGGTCTCATGCGCAAGTTGATCTCAGGCTGCTGTTGGATCAAGTAAAGGTTTGGTCTGGTCTTATGTTCCAGTGCCAAAAGATGCATGTACATATCTTCTTTGTACTCGTCCACCAGCAACTTGTGTGCTGCGTACTCGGAGAGTTGAACGTTAATCTGCGATGCCTTGTAAGACGCCTGCGAGACACGCACGTTGTGGAACATGTCAGGAGAATTGCTCATAGTGGGAGGTATTGGATAAGGAGGGAGTTGGATGTGGAAACGGTGGAAAATCTGGGACAAAGACTCACTGGTCAAACCTCAACAATGGACATAAAAAAGATGCGGGAGATGGTCACAAACACAACAGCTTGGACGATGCAATTGACAAAATGCCCTTTGGAACGAAGGGAATGGGAGGGAAGGAAAGATAATGAAACGGAAGAAAGAAGGAAAGAGGGAAGATATGGGCAAATGACGATAGTCAGATAGCTTGCCGATCACGATGCCAAAGAATAAGGGAGGCGAGTGAAAGAAAAAAAAATGAACAATAGAATATGTTACCACTAGGGACAAAAAAAGACTGGTGGGTGGTGGAGACTCCAGTGTTCGGCGCAGTATATATATAAATTTGCAATTTTTCCACTATTAGAATTGGACAAGGTTCGGGTTGGAGAAGGTGCATATGCATCTCTGGCACTGCACCAGCTACCTACAGGGGAGATTTGCGCATATATGCATAGGAATCAGTGCCCACATTGAAGGCACATTGAAGGGGGGACCGGTAGTCCCGGTAGGGGCCGTAGGGGAGTCGGGTGGAGGCCCCCGGAAAGCTTTGGTAAATGAATTCCGGGGGTAAATGTCGCATTTTTTGTTCCCAACCGAGCGGGGCCCGCCAAATTGACACGACTATCTTACCATACAAAACCCTAACCCTTAGTAATTTGTAATTTTTGTGCAATCGTGCCTTGCTTCCTGTTGTCTACCCTCGGCCTCCTATATCACCTGCAACATCGCCCACCTCGACTATCCCATCACGAAGTTTTGATCCTTAGTCCAGCCTCGTAGTCACATCCCCATGCTACTCGCCTATATGGAGACAAAACTTATGGAGTTAATGTCTCGATTGATGTGATGATATGAACCCTTGGCTATCCTGGTGAGGTCTAACAATGTGCAGCTTGTTCAAACCAAGTCGTCAATTTTCAAGATATATCTCATTTCGGATGCTCACGTGCTTCCGGTGGTTGACCTCCTTCCTTCAAATAATTATGAGAGAATACATTGCAAATCGTCCTGCGACATAATCTAATCCGAGAAGGGAACCATGAGCATAATCTTGACTGGACCACTTGTCTGCAATTGACAATTGGACTATCTTCTTGAGGCACTGCCAAGGTTCATCAATCCAAGAAAGTTGCACAACCAACCAGCGGCCCTAATCTGGCTTAGTTAGGCCGGAAGTTGCAAACCTTCTTAGATAGACACAGGCACCTATGGATGTGGTGCCGGATCACCCACCAAATTAGACGAAACCGGAAAAGTAATCACCTATAGGGTAGACACGACATTCCGGGAAGTGCGACATTGTGCACTAGCGAAAAATCCAATAGGGTTTGGCGGGAGGAAAATGTGAAAACGATGAGAAAATGAGAAAATGGGGAAATGGGAGAAAAATGTCGCGCCTTCTGGCCAAATCTTTTGAGCCTAGCCATCTAAAGTTATCTTTCAACCATAATCACATTCTGGACCATCTTCTTACTGTGTTCATACTACTTCCTGACACGCTACCTCTATATATTCACTACTGGTGATTTCATACTTTCTGTCTGTGCAAAATGGCTGACTCACTCCCACAGGATACAACACCTGTCAAAAGTGAACCAACTGGAGGTTGTGATCTGACTACTGATATCGCCTCAGGAGTTTCTCTGGTATCTGAACTTCCTTCAGAATCCATGGATGACCTCGTTGCTCGCCACAAAAAGGAGCTTCGAGATCTAGTGGCCACAACCACGTCGCTCAAAAAACAGGCAACAAAAAAGACCAGAAAGTCCGTCAATCAGAAATGTCACGACATGCAAACTCAGCTTGACGATCGACACAAAAGGGAATTGGCCCAGGCAAACGGGCAAGAAATCAACGTCATCGATGAGGTGACCCCAGAACAGCTTCTTGCATCGCTTACGGTAGCCGAGCCAGTGAATGTATCATCTCAGAATGGTTCTCCACACACACCAGCTACACCTTCTACTGCGGGCAAGAAGCGGAACCGTGCAAAGGAGAGGTTGGCCAAGCGCCAGGCGCAGGAAGATGCTGTGAGAGCCCAGGCAGCGCAGGAGGCTGCTGGTGAAGTGGATTACCGTCAAATTGAGCATGACCTGATGCTAAGGTTGCTTGAGGCACAAAACTTGGAGTTGCATGAGATCCAACCTGATGGTCATTGTCTCTTTCGGTCCATCCAAGACCAATTGCAATGCCGGCACCAAATTGATGTCTCGGTGGCTGAACTACGTAAAAGCGCCGCTACGTACATCAGAGCCCATCCCGACGACTTTGTGCCATACCTCTTTGACGAGACAACACTCTCACTTCGCGATATTGATGACTACACTAAGGAATTGGAAGAGACAGCAATGTGGGGATCGGATATGGAATTGTTGGCGTTGAGCAAGACTCATGATTGTGCCATTAGGGTTTTGGTTGCTGGAAGCGCACCTATCGTCTTCAATGAAGGAGCCGAGGATGAGTTGGTGGTTGCCTTCTACAAGCACCTGTACGGATTAGGAGAGCACTATAACTCATGTAGGAGCCGGTAGATGTAAAGAACGATAGGCGTCCTCATGCATGACCCCTCGCTAATGGTGCCTGGAACCTCGTAAATTTGCGCCATAGAAGGCTCTGTGCATATAGTTCGAGGAGAACTCCGGCATATTGCCGTCTTAATCTGTACGGAACTGCGCATGCTCTAACGAGAGCACTGCCACAATACTACATTCCCTCATAAATTGAAAAATTGTTTTGTATATAATATCCGCCGCACACTTGCAGATAAAGATTCCCTTCTAGTGCTCTGGTAGCCACATAAACGTCATCTCTTCTCCTTCCGCTTTGGTCAACATGTCACCGGACGTATGCGTTTAGGGAGCCCCATCACTTTTTGTGATGGAGTGTCTGGATTCTCTACTAAAATCAACCAGCGTTGTCGTTTGCTATCCACCAAAAGTTTACGGACACTGAGAATCGATACAAGAAATCACCCGAAATAGATGTTCAACTTTAGTGACCTCTGTCTAACAAATAGGGGGGAGGGGAGGAGAATTGGCAGATGTCGAATTCAACCGGTGTACTGATCGGACTCCCGTAACTGAGTTCCGGTGGTTGGTTTTCAGTTGTATGCACATCGCCCCTATAGTCCACAATCGGAGCCGATTTCAACTTCCGGACATGTGGCACATGTAGGTAAACGTTGCCAGGGTAAGAAATTAAGTGGCAGCATAGTTGCGAGGGAAACCGGCAAAACAAAACAATACGGACAAATTTGAAGAACTTCGGAGAAGTAGTATTCATCATCAAACATGACATATCATCCACCAATCACCACAATCACCACCAATCACCACCAATTCCATCCTCGGAGGATTCCCCACCTTGGCAAAAACGACATTCCGCCGTTTGAGCACTTTGCTCTCATTTGCCCAATTGTGTGATGGCATACATGATGTGGCCGCCATGCGACATTCATCCATATTTAGTATTTTCTCTGCACACTATTGTCGTCCAAAATCTTCTCTTCGGTCTCAGATTGCATAGTGCTAGTGGTGAGATTTCAGTTCATTGCAATTGTCCACAGCATGAGACGATCTGGGTCACTATTGTCTTCTTGCAATTACGAAGTTTCGGGTGGAAATTTGCCGGTGTGATTTTACCAACCATAGGTTTCATTGCACATAGCCCTAGGTTCATATTTCAGGCCATCCTAATTGCTTATCACACACACTCGCATGTCCTGCCAGGCGTTCGGAATTCACAATGTCGTACCTTTCTCACAGTAACCGGTCCCCCACCAGGTTGTAGTTACCAGATGGATCTCGTAGTAAATAGGCCCATGCACATCTCACCAGTTGGTTATGCTATAAAAGCAATTCCTTTGCGCTGCTAAATTAATGATTTACTAGCTTCATTTTGTGAGCTGGGAGATTTCGAAGCGACAATGGTAGAGGAAAGGAGCCAAGCTGTGCCTATGGATCAACAATCGGCATTTTTTTCTTTGCAAGTTCCGATAAGGTGGTCGTGTGAACAATTACGGGGAATAAGTGCCGACATGCCCTCGGAATGTATAATGTCATCCTCGGAATTACTCTTTAAATTGCTCGATGGTTGCTGCATAAAAATTTGAGAGATTGTCCTAATGGATTCTTTTAGGGCTTTTGTTCCGCTTTATCACGTGATACTTCATCACATGAGTATAAATTCCATCCTGATGACCTAGTGAAATTTTCTAGTTTAGATGAAGGTTAAATTTCTCACTACAAGAATTATTTTCTTTCAATCTCTATTGTTATCCGCGTGACGTCTGGTCATGTGACTGTAAGGTAACCCCTTGTCCTGCCTTCTCTTTCTTCTATCTGCATTGCAGCCCTGGATATTATGAGCAATCAAACTATTGTTCGGGATAATCCGGCTATTTAAAACAAAAAAACCAACTTCTGTAATCCTCTTTCAAATTCTATGGATGTTTCCTCTTCCTTTTTACAACTAACCCATCTCATCTTTTTCTATTTTCGTCACTTCATCTCCCTGCATCTGAGCTGTCGTAGCGGCTCGGTACGTCGGGCCGAGACACTTGACACGACATGTACAGGTCGCAGAAGAATACTATAAGTTATCGAAATTATCTTCATTCAATCTATTCCATCACCTACAATCATGGGCAAATTGGCAGCATTTTCTGATGAAATAGGGTGGAAGACCCTCGTGCATTCCAGTCGTGATATCCACTTAATCATATTGGTTCGTATGCTTCGTCTCATGGCATTTGGCTTCACCACTTTGATTCTTGTGGTCTTCCTCAAAGAAACTGGTATGGAGCATGCCACCATTGGCTATTTCATGACCATGACCTTTTTGGGAGATTTAGTGTCGTCGTTTGTGTTCTCTGTCATGGCTGACGGCTTGGGTAGACGTTTCACCATGGTGATTTCATGTGTTATTATGGGGTTGACAGGTGTAGCATTCGCAATGTTTACTAGCCCTATGGTATTAATTGCGGCCGCCATTGTCGGTATTATCACTCCCGGAGGAGGTGAGGTTGGTCCCTTCCGTTCGATTGAGCAGAGCTCCTTGGCAACTTTGGCTCCACACGAGGCCAGATCCGACGTCTATGCTTGGTACACTTTCCTGGGATTCTTCTGCTCTGCGTTGGGTTCGGTGCTCTGTGGGGCATGGCTTGATTATCTTACGGTTAAGGGCTACACTGATCTTGCAGGTTACAAGCTGATTTTCTGGGGCTACGCGTTGATTTCTGTCATTTCAATTGGTTTGTGTCTCTTGCTCTCCAACAAGATGGAATTGGAGCGTAAGGAGGCCACTCCAGAAGCGGAGGATACCGTAGAGGATCAGAACGTCCAGGCCGAGACTGATGAATCAACGGCACTTCTTGACCAGCCTAAGAAGCCCAAGTCCAAGTTCTTCCCAGGATTGAATGCGGACATCTTGGCTATTGTTATCAAGCTTTCTATTCTTTTCGGTTTAGATGCATTCGCTTCCTCACTTGTGCAAGGAACGTGGCTCTCATACTATATCAAGAATAAGTTTGAAGTGAGCTCCACGACTCTTGGATCCATCTTTTTCATTACCAACAACATTGCAGGTTTCTGCTCTCTTTTCTCCACGTCCTTAACCAAGAGACTTGGCCCCGTGGTGACTATGGTGGTGACACATTTGCCAGCATCTACACTTTTGATTTTGCTCCCACTTCCAAACTCGTTGTATGTGACATTGGCCATTCTCTTTGTGCGAGCTCTGACCCAGAGTATGGATGTGGCTCCAAAACATGTGTTCTTGGCCACTTTGGTGCCTCCAGAATTCAGAACGACGGTCTTTGCATGGACCAACATTGTCAAGACCATGGGACTGACGTTTGGTCCTTCCATTACTGGTTACTTGACTGGAATATCACTCCAATGGTTGGCGTTCGTCATTGGAGGTTCCTTGAAGGTGACTTATGACATTGGCATATTGGCAACGTTCTTGTCATACAACAGACATCAAGAACATTGATTATAGATAACAAACGACCGCAATTTCCTGAAAAGATTATGTTATGTAGAACAATGGGAGATCGTGGGCCATTCTGTAGCCCATATTTGTGTAAGAGACGGGACCAAAATATAATTGTTGCAGTGACGGGTCTGTGACAAACTCTGGAACGATTATTTTCCCAGATTTTTGGGAGCAGCATGGTCGGTTAACAATGCTGCAAGCCATTATGTGCGCTCTGAGCTTTCTAAGCCCTGAATTCTCAATTATACATCGAGCAATCCCTTCCTCAATCAAGCTTGAAATGTTTGTATGTCTTCGCCAATTTAGCCTGATCTTCCCATCTGCCACTAAATTCTCTCTTGAATTTCAATCAGCTCTCTCAAAGGTCTAAACTACACCTTTTCTCTTCGCCCCAGTGCTACTTCCATGCCTTACGTATAATAACGGTATAAGTTTTTATTTGCCAACAAAAGATGTAAAAATTCAAGGAAAAAAAAAAGAAAATCTTCCCTACGAGCATACCCAGGTAATGTGGGTCCGCCCTTTACCTCAGCACAGTTTTGCCCCAGATACAGAATGGCTCGAGTTGTTCAAGTCATTTCTCCAGACCCCTAGAGACTTGTCAACCTCCTTGCATAGTTTAATAATATTTCCTACTTGGGTCAATGTAGTGTCAAGTCTTGCGTAATCGGCTAACAAGAGACTCAAAAATAACACCTCCTGAGAACAAGTTCAACAACATTTTAATGTGTCAGTGCTAACCCTTGCCAAAAATTTCAGATTCACAACAATAAAAAGGACCGGAGATGTTGACCCTACAAAGTTTGAAAGTGGCCGAATTTCATCATGTATCTGCGCCAAACTGTTAGGCCGACATGCAGATATAAAGCGATAAATGCAGATAAATATGCCAGAGATCGTGATTCTGGTAACACTTGCAATCGTCCTGGTCTGGGGCCCCGATTGCATTTAGCACCTCAGCATGGAAGACTATGTTGTCCCCCAATTCTATTCATGGTCCAATTATGCACATCCAACCTAATGAAAGGCATCGACCCATCATCAATATTCCTGCGCAAGTCCTCTGGAGCACAAGCAACCGACGACTCCGCAGATTGAACTAATTCTACGTAGTGCATCCTAACGTACCTTGTACCCATTATGCAATAATATAGGAGACGACTAGGTTAAAGACGGGAAATCTCCGCTGGCTGGGATGGCAAGAAACATCGATCTTTTTTCATGTGGTCCAACCCAGCGATCATAATTCATTGTCTGCTACGCAGGGCTACAAAGATTGACTGGATTTCGGTATGGTAACGAAAGTCAGGGCTATCAATGATATAACCAACTATTTATATTTACTCGAATTAGGAGTATTCCCTGGTGTACGGGTGTTTCACTTTTTTTTTCACCGAGACATTTTGACCGGAAAACATTACGAGCCCCCACCCCGGTATTGTCCTTTACCCTCGGAAAAGCTCTAAAACCACAACCGTCAGTCCTGCAAACAGTCCTTACTCAAGAGTCCAAACCACATACTCAAGCCGCAGCCATATATAACCAACCAAGACATAACCGTTGCTATCGCTTGGTAAGGACTTTTTTTTGCGCGTTTAGGTGTGGCAACTAGTTGGGCGGGGGCAGGCGCCAATTGGTAAGGAGAAGGTGCCATATGGGCAGGACTTTTGTTCCAAAATTAATCTTGTGACACGCATCCAAGGATTGCACCCGAATTTTTAATTGCGGACCTTTAACGCTCGTATCTCCGCATGTGTTTTCCGAGTGGGCTGGTTTTCAACGATCAGCGAGATATTTTCAATGTGACATAATTATGGGCTTCCACACCTTGAAATGAAGCTCTCGGTTAGGTATTAATATGAAAACTTGGGGAAAGGGCACGTGAAGGCTTGCATTCTTCTCGACATCATTGTGGTATTACCTTGGTTCCTCGGTTACATTTGTAGGATTCTTCGAAGGGTGGATTGCTCACAGGAAGAATGGTTTCAGTTCACTTTTGGTCTGGGTAATCAGGAGTTTGACTTACTTTACAACTTCCAATCATTTCTTCCAAGATTTGGTAAAGATAAACGTATTTTCGTTTTGCCCAGCATGAATTGCTTTCATGATGAATCCATTTCTTCATGTCGACTATGCGGGCTCTACTACATCGTCAAAGTACTTGAGAATTTCCAAATGGCTTAGGAATTGATATCACTAATGAAATCATTATTGACATTCTTCAACATTTCCTGGCTAATTTCTGCCACGGTAATCATAATGTTTTAACAATAATTAGTGATTTCTGGTGTCCGGGTTTTTTGGTGTACGGATGTTTCTTTTCATGTTACGGTGTACGGATCTACATCTCCACCCAGCCAGTCATCGAAGACTCCTACACTAATTACAATATTATGTCATGGTGTACGGGTGTCCTGCCAACCTATCTCTGCACTTGTCATGTAAAAATGCACTCCATCTTACTCATTCAATTATGGGCTGGTTTTGGGCTGATAAGCCTTCTCAATCTAGAACTATAGCTAACACCACTACTTCGGTACCCCCTGCGGCATGTCCCATTAACCATTCGGCACTTCCTGCCCTGGCTTGTCCTGTCAGGCCTGCAGCATCTGACGATGATGTGGAGGTATTAAATCCACTTAACAACATGCCCATGGCTATTTCTTCCGAGAAAGCTCCCGGCCAACGTGTGGTGTTACCTACGGAAAGAACAATCTCGACTATTCCAAGAGGAGAAAGTGCTGATCAGGGCTTCTGGGAGTATCCATCTCCACAGCAGATGTTCAACGCTATGTTGAAGAAGGGCAAGGGAGAAGGTGTGGATGAAACCGCCGTTGAAAGCATGGTGGAGGTGCACAACTTCCTTAACGAGGGTGCATGGCAGCAGATTTTGCAGTGGGAACAAAAGTACACTGAGGATACTCGCGTTGAGCCCAGACTCTTGCAATTCACCGGAAGACCTCATGATCTCTCGCCTCGGGCCCGCATGTACCTCTTTTTGGCCAAGTACTTCCCAGATACCTTTAACTCGCAACCCCCTTTCGACAGACACGACTGGACAGTATTGCGGTCAATGGGTAGAAACCAGGGCTGGGAGAAGGTTCGTTATGTGATCGACTACTATAGTGCACCTGACGACGAGGAGACCGGCATGCCTGCGTTCATGTTGGACACAAGACCTGCTTTGGACTCCCCTCGCAACGCTTACGACCGCTTTGACCACTGGTTCAATCCATTGTGGAAGAGAGCCATGGGCGAATTTGATGATGGGAAGGTTTGATGTTGCTACCTGTGGATAGATGCGTAAAACGATGGTAGAACGATGGTATGTGGTATTTGTATATTCAGCACGTCTCCGAATGTTGCTATGAGACAGGTTGGGTCTCTTGCATGATGCATGTTTTGATAATTGTGAATAAAGGTTCATTGAATGATTTGTAAATCCATTAACAAAAAAGTTACTGAAATCGTGATCCTCCGAGTCAATTGGTTTATGATCTCTTCACTCTCTACGTAATCACTTTCAACTTTTCTGTATTACATATGCTTTCATCTCTTCTCCTACAAACCTCAAACGATGGAATCTTTATCCCTATGTACAGATATTTACAGACTCTTCTGTGTCACCTTCTCTTTCAACGTTGGGGCCAACTCGAACTTCAGTCTCAACCGTGAAATCATCCGTGGCAAACTGCCTCCCAACTCACTCAAGTCAGCCTTGGCAATTTCGTCAAGTGTCCACTGGATCCGCTGGTTGTTTCCACTCTTCACAAAGTGGTCAAGCATGAAATAGTATGTGTAATAATTTGGTTTCACCTTGAATGGCGCCTGCTCCAAAAGACGATTGTAATAGTTAAGTGCAAGCTTCTCCTGCTTAGGCAACAATGCAGCAATCATCATGTTCCACAGTCTGGTATCGTTACGCAAGTTGGCCACGTAGAACTCAAACAAATCCTCAGCACTAGCTACAGAACCAAAGTCCAATTCAGCCCGGATCATGGTAGTCAACAAACCCATGTTGTACTTAAATCTAGAGTTTTCCTTGCAAAAGTGTTCGAACATGGTTCGAGCAGCCTCCAAGTTCACACCGTCCTTGGCCAAACCATCAATGATGGTGGTCACAGTAAACTGGTTGTATGGAATACTGTTCTTCAACTGTGCTAACAATGCAGAAACATCAGGAACCATACCCTTGCTACGGTACATCTTGAAGTAGTAACTGATGAAGGTTGTCATGGTGGCCACGTTTTCCTCAATTCCGTGCTGCTTCATGTATGTGAGAATACCTTCCACGGCGTCGTTGTTGCCAGTATCCACATAGTGAGCTAAAAAGCCGTTCATGACATTAGTAGATGGCACATAGGAGGAATCTTTAGCAGAAAACTCCTTCAATTTGGCTTCGGCCTCTGACGTCCTCTTATTGCTCAATAATCCGAGCAAAATGTTGTTTCTAGTCAAATGAACCACTGGAACATTCTTGTACTCCTTCAAGTACTCATCTACCAAGTCGAATCTATTCAAATTGGCAAATGCGCCAACCACCACAGCCAAAGTTCTGGCATTCATCTCCACGCCAGATGCCAACATTGTCTTGACGGTATTTTCCACGTTCTCGACCATCTGCTTCTTCTCTGGACCAGACAAGTCCTTCACATGGGAAGGGTGTCCCATGGCCTTGATTACCAAGTCCCAGGTGGCCACAGAGGGATTACCTTTCGAAGCCAACAAGTCTCTGAAGATGTCAATGACCTCATCAAAGCGGTGCAATTCAATGTATGCGTTCATGACTCTGTTGAAAGTTGGTTCGGTAATCGCAATTTCATTGGTGACAGATGCGGTTTTCATCTGCTCAAACAAGGTATTCAACATGACCGGGTTGTTCTGGGTGATGGCATTTTGAATTCTCTGAGCGACAAATGTACCATTAGGGTCCATTGCCTTGGTGTTGATGTCGTTGATTTTCTTCTCGTAAAGGGCCACTGCGTCCTTCAACTCTCCCAACTGCAAGCGTCTGATGGTGCCAGTCACATGGAATTTTTCAGGCACTCTCGAGGTCTCCAGTATCTGCAAGAGCTTCATGGCATCCTTGACGGAGTAGTCGACACCAGATTCCAAGCAGTGCATGACATAGACAAAGTAGGTCAAGTTCTGCAAGTCTCTGGAATCAAAGTTACGCTCCTTGTAGGCAGTAAAAGGCAGCTTGATGACAAAGTTCATGCGGCCAACACCAACCTCCTTGGTGTACTCCAAGTAGGTAAGCCAAATTTGCAAAACATCGGTGTAGGCTTCCAGATTTGATTTTCCCTTAATGGCTGCTTCAGCAGCCTTCAAGAAGTGGTAATTGTGGGCAATTTTGTGAGTGACCAACATGTTCAATACCAGGCCGATGGTTCTCTGGCCCAAAACGGCTTCATCACTCTGGATCTTATCGAAAAGGTCTGCTGTGATAGGCTGGAACACCGAGTACAATAAATCGTCGGGGATTTGCTCGGCCGCTTGGATTTCTCTCAAGTACGAGATTCCCTCCTCCAAGATATCGATGGCCTCGCCAATCTCGGCACCAGATGCAGTGGACACCGACTGCTTGACCTGGGTTGAAATGTCTCTCACCTTTCTGTTGGAGATGTGGTTTCTTCCTCTTCTGGCAGGTCTTGCGCCATTAGATGTGTTCTTGTCACCATTCTGAGCTTGCGAATTGACTTCTACTTTGTCTTTTCTTGCAGACTGTCCGTTTTGTCTCTTGTGTCCATTTCCATTTTGTTCACCTTGGCTGGTATGAGAAGGTTGCGTCTGGGCCGAAACAGACGACCAACGAGCACCCAAAGCTGCGGACCTCAGTGCTTGGACGGCTGCACGAGGAATTCCTCTCGCCAATACTGACAGAAGCATGATAGCGGTGGAGGATGATGAGGGTTTGGTGAATGGATAGAGTGAAAAGTGGTTTTCGCACCAAAAATTTTCGCAGCAGGTGGGTTGGAGGTTGAACGAATGACAAAGGTATAAGGAGAATGGGAGACGGGGAGATATACGATTTGGTTTTTATGGAATGGGCTTTTCAATTGAATCTTGGAATCTTATTTTTTTGGTTCTGGTCTATGAATCTTCTTGTGTTTTGTGATCTGATTTTTTTTGTCAGTTTGTGTATGATGGTCAGCAGGACAAGGAAAGGGTTAAAGAGGAAAACGTACAAGAATAAGAACTATTTTGAGCAATTGCTTGATGAACTTGTTCTCCTGAGATCCTCTGCAAAATATTGAACTATCAGGCCCTGTCTGATTTGTTTGCCTAGTTTGACCTTGACTATGACCAAATACTACTGGGCGATAATACAGTAGAATGTAGGAGGAGAGTTGAGAAATTAAAATAGTGCAGTGGAATACAGAAAGAGCATGGCAAAGGACACCGTCTTCGAACAAGGAGACGATGAAGACTTAAACACACCACCAACCAAGGGTCAACAACACTCCAACTTGGCCATTAACCAAGATTGCGAATGTGACCTTCAAGTCTTCAGTCTGTGATACTACAAGGCCCAAACATGAAGACTAGAGAACAGTATGACAAATAATCCAAAATTACAGATTGTATAAGAGGAGCCCATTATTTCTCCATAACTTATAAGCTAACAATGAAGCGTCAGTCTTGTCTACTCAAATCAGTTACTATTGTCCTATGCTGTTAGTACTTTCTTACAAAAGTAATTAGTGCATTCAGTAATATTATTCGGATTCTTATCATTAACAAATATCAAATGAGCTGGGTTAGAGCGGATGTATCATCACTAAGCACAGAATTGTACATACGGTTTGTAGTTGATGTTTAAAAATTTTCCACTTGATGCTTATATATGGATGAGTATGTATGTGCAGGCTTAGGGCATTGAATTCAGAGAATAGCACTTATTTCCACTACGGACTTTCTGTTGTCATACGAAAGATACTTTGTTCTGCTATAATACAACTAAATCTATTTCTATGCCCAAATGGGCTATTTTTTCCAAGGAATTTTCACATCTATGGGCCTGATTTACCCAAAGAATTTATTTCATAAGATTGGTTTCGTGGTCTAGTTGGTTATGGCATCTGCTTAACACGCAGAACGTCCCCAGTTCGATCCTGGGCGAAATCAATTGTTTTTTTTTTAATGGCCACCACCATCAATGACCCATCTACAAAGTATTCCCAACCCTCTAGTGCACCCGAAATGGAGCCCCTGCCACTCTCCTATTTCAACTACCACGAATACCTAGTGCAAAGGTATGCACCCACCAAAGACTCTCCAGATTCTCAAGCTTCTCCACATTCACAACAATCTGATCAAAACTCATCGCTTTCAACTAATGTGGCGCCGCAGACAGCATTAGTGGTCAACCACTTTCCTAATCCATATACTCCGCGGCATTCTGATCTCTACAAGAAGACCAGAGTAGTACGAATTCCTCGCCAATATGACTCAGTGGAGTTTCTGTACATGGTTCCACAATACTCCACGTTTGTACCTGGCGACGAGCCAGCGGCTATCAAGGGTGAAAGAAACGAGTTTGTAACTTGTGGTAAGTACGATAGCTCTATTTTTGGAGCTACTTCCGCCACTCCTTTGGTGCCGAACTGGATATCAGAGGAGGAGTTTGTTGAGATCGTTAAAGATGTGAACAGTCGATTGGAGGAGGCGTGGTCGCCGCAGCAGACTCTGACATGGCTAGACAATGTCATGGACTTCTTAACGGCGACGTTGTATCTGCGGCTCTTCACTACAAATGTCCGAGATACGTTTTTGAAGCGAAAGATGGAAGATTTGGAGAGGTATGTGGGGGAGGTGAATCAACGGTTGAAGCAGCGCAATGAGAAATTGGCACTTATTTCACCTGTCAAGAGTGCGTTTTTAAGTTTGGATTTCCAGATCCCTACTCCTGGCGAGACAGTGCTGAAACTTGAAAACGATGGGATGTATGGAAAGTGATAGAAAGATAAGGAACTGAACATAAGAGAAGCGAACTTCAATACGAATCGAGCAAAGTGGTCGAATAAGAATGCTTCTTCTTTGTTCAATGTAAGACAGAGATCTATCAAGTGAACACTACATGTATAATTACTGGGATTATCGAGATTGTTCACTATGAACTGAACCTGCTTGAACACAAAACATTTTGAACATATTCAAACATTTCAAGTCATTTATATGGAATATCATCACTGTGTATTGCATAACGTCAAATTACATAAGGGCACTTTGACTTGGAGAGTATCTCAGGATTGAGTTTGGCTCCAGCCACTCTAGCCTGTTCAATACTTACATTGCTTCCAAAAATCGAGGAAAAAAATTAATTTATCAAAGCAACCATCTTCTTACAATCCCTTTTTCTAATTCCCATTGAGCACTTTCTTCTCTCCTTTTGTTCACATTCCACTCTGATCCTGGAGATTCGGTCCTCCATATACCCAGGCATCGCGATGTCTTCATCACCATGTTCAGATACCTTCCACGTAACATGAACGGAATTCTTGCAGTGGAAAAGCCCAGTGGCGTGCTGTCATCCAAGGTCGTGCTTCAGCTTCAATCGATTTTCGACACGTCCGATGTTTTCGCCCACGACTTGGCTGAGGCAAAGCTGAAGGTCCATGATCAATTGACCAAAGGTACCAGATGGCTGGCCAGCAAAATCGCCAACCGAGTCAAAAAGACAAAAATCAAGGTTGGCCATGGCGGAACCTTGGATCCCTTGGCTTCAGGAGTTCTCATCATTGGAGTGGGAACGGGCACCAAGAAGTTGAGCTACTACTTGGGTGAGTGCACGAAGACCTACGAGACCAGAGCCGTTTTGGGCCAGTCCACCACTACAGGCGACTCTGAGGGCGAGGTATTGACACGTACAGAGACTGGACATGTTACGCTTGAAAGCTTGAAGAGTTCAGCGTTGAAATTTGTTGGAAAATCAAAGCAGACTCCTCCTATCTATTCAGCACTTAAGGTTGATGGAAAGCCATTATATGAGTACGCTAGAGAAGGTATTCCGTTGCCTAAAGCTATCAAGGCTCGTGACATCCAGGTTGACCTGTTTGAAGTGCACGACGACTTTGGTCCAAGTGACAAATTCGATGCAATCAAGATTGAACCTGATGCTGATGGAAATACCGTCTACTCAATGCTTGCCAATAACCCCACGCTCAATGACCTGGATCTCTTCTTCTCGGATGAGTACATGGCAAATGACGAACATTCTACAGAAGATAAAAACACTCATATCGAGCCTAAGTTATTGGATGTCTCTGCTCCAGCTCAACAGAACTTGCCTGTGTTCCATGCCACAGCTACCGTTGGCTCGGGAACTTACATTCGGAGTCTTATTAGCGACTTGGGCCGTGCTGTTGCGTCTTCGGCATTCATGGTGGAGCTCATTCGTGTCAAGCAAAGTGATTGGGAGTTGGGTAAGAATGTTTTCAAGATGAGCGACTTTGAGCGCGATGAGCGCATCTGGGGGCCAGTCTTAAAGAGAGTCTTTGACGTTGGTTCCAGCATTGAGTTGGAGAAAGAGTTTGATTTGGTGACAGAGAAGATAGGACCGTTGTTGGCCATGGAGGAGAGTAAGAAAGAGCAGGAAAGGGATGGAGAGGAAGAAAACAGTGAGAAAGTGAAGAATACTGTAAAGGAGGAAAGCAATGATAAAGTAAGTGAAAAAGAAAATGAGGACAAAGAGAAAGAAATGAGCGCTGATGCTGAAATTAGAGAAGAGGATATCAAGAGACGGAAGATCTCAACGGAAAGTACATAGACCAAGCATGAATAGCATAGAACGAAATTATTGATTAATCTTGAAAATATCTGAAAAATTAACCTCTTTATAACTCCCTAACTGTTCTAGTATTCCGGTCCCATCAAAGTTTGTTTTTCAATGAATAAAAATGATGTTTCCGTTGGATTCTCAACCTTCTATGGCTGTCCAACATGCTTCCTGCACTATCACCTACTACACCAACATTAACTTCAAAGCTAAAAATGAGATTTCTCCGCCGATTCTCGTCGTCGAGAATTTCGGCTGCTCAGTTTTTTGCTCGAACCTCCATCTCGCCGAATCACAACTCATCGTTGCTTGCTCCCACGCACTTCACACCCAAATCGGTGGTTCTACTTTCCACCCCACAAAATCTACCATTTGTCATTGAAAATGCAATCACATTCTACCAGCTTGTGGGCATGCAGGTGCTTGTGGCTGGTGTGGACGGTGTAGTTCCCAATGGAACTCGAAACGGAGTTTCTGAGCTCTGGTTGGACGACTATTTGACGTTTGGAAAGTCGATTGAGCTTTCCAAGAAGGACTCCACTCCTCCTTTGAGAGAGAGCGACGGGATTCACGTTGTGGGTGCCAAAACACATTGGAAGAACATTGATGCAGGGCTCCGGCTCTATTTTGGTGATAACACCGTGGATTTATCCCTTGCAAACACAGCATTTTCCACCAACACTTTGGCTACGCTATTTTTCTTCCAGCCCAAGCATCTTCAGGAGAAAACCAAGGACTCTAATATGGGTGAGATGCTTTGTGAATTGACAGCCACGCTTCCAAACTTGGAGCCACAACTCTCAGGTCCGCTGTCTGAAGACAGATGGATCAGATTGACTGACGAAGAGTTGAGAGTGACGAAATTTCACGGCAACCTCATCAAGAGCATCAATGGCAAGTCTGCTGCTTCGTTCCTTGAAAAAAATGAGAAGCTCATGTCGCTTGCTAGCAAGGATACCAAAGTCTACGTAAAATTGTACAATGGAGACCTGTGCAAGAAGTACGAGGTGATTGCTGGAGGAGGGGGCTGGGGTGCCAAAGCAGACTTGTTGGCCATTTCTCCCGAGGCCAAGCCTCAAAAAGGTGACCGTTTGGAGTTCTTCATGGTTTCTCCAGATGATCGGTATGGTGAAATGACTTCGGCGGTAGTGTCCAACAGAATCAGGTTCGAGTGTATTCCTGAGGCTACTTCTTATGGTGGGGAAGTTCCAGCATCTCAAGAGGTTGAAAACTTGTTCGGATGTGGATGTGAAAGCGGATTTGAGGTGAATGAAGTCAACCATAGAAGTGCGGGAGAGGTGGTTGAATTCTCGTGGAAGTGAGAAGAAGAGCTTGTAAATAGCATAAGTATGTGAATTCTAAGCAGTTCATGAATGGACTTGACATTCATAAAAAGAATAGAAGAATGAAAATTCGAAAGCAATTGGGAAAGAAGGTTATGACAATAAGTTTCAATCTGGAGCTTTGATCTCTGGTGAAAAAAAAAAAAATTCACTTTAATTCTCTCAGGAGTTGTTTTGTCGGCATAGTTCGATTTTACGGTTGATAATTATCCATTTATTGATTTTAGTCACTCCATTAAGGAATATTGGATTCAACGGTTTTTTAGACGTCAAAACTCATGAGGATTGAAGGAAGCTAACTGTACTCTACAATCACAAAGCTGATTGGCAGATCCAAACCATTATGATGCCCTCTATCACTATGATACATTATACCTTCCGAATCTTTCATGAAGTGAACTTCAATGAGTTTGACGACTGGCAATTCTGGTGATCCTGGCTACGGATATAGAGTCTTCGTCTGGTTCCCTTCTCTATGTGTTTCCCTACATCTCTCGTTGATCTCTTCTTTCTGGTTTCCATACAAACCTAGTAATCGTCTCCCTTTGAAACAACCTCCTTCTTGTGTGGATGCAACAAAATAGTATGCTCAAACTGGGCAGTGTAAGAACCCGTAGCGTCCACTAATGGTGGGTAGTCCTCAACTACTCCAGCACGAACCAACTGGTTCAACGCTAGAAGGTACTTATCCTCTCCTGCACGTTCCAAGTATCTACGGCACCATGGCAAGGTTCCGAAGTTGCTCTTAATGCTCTGAACCAACTCCCTGGCTCTGTCTCCAGGAAGCTTGATGTCGTCAATGTTCTGGTTCAAGGCGTAGTGAGAACACTCACCCTGAGAGATCACATAACCCTTACCGGTTGTTCCGAAAGTCTCAATGGCAAAGGTTTCACCCTCCTCCATCTTGGTCATGTCTCCGTTGGCTACAATCGGCACGGTCTTTCCTGAATGAATCACGTAGTCTCCAATGTTGTGTCCGTTCAAGTTTCTGATACACTTGATGGGGTAGGTCTTGCCGTTCAACTCCAATTCATAGGATTCCATTACCTCCTGCACTGCTGCACCGATATCGTTTAATCTGACATCGATACCGGCCTCGTTGATACCGGTATATGTTGCTTCTCTGACTGCAGTCAAGAGGTTGTCGTACTTGTCGTCAAAAGTCAAGGTAAATGCTGAATCAACAATGTGACCGTTGACATGCACTCCAATGTCCACCTTCATCACGTCTTCCTGTTTCAACACAAGTTTGTCTGACGAATTTGGTGTATAATGTGCAGCCACATGGTTCACAGACAATCCAGTAGGGAATCCAATACCTTGCTTCAAAGTGTGGTCGTTTCCAGTGTAGGAACGCACGGAGTTCTCGATAAGGTCTGCAATGTCAAGCATAGCCATTCCGGGCTTGATCAACTGCTGAGCTTTTGCTCTAACTCTACGATGGATCTCGGCACCCTTTCTAAAGTCCTGCCAGTGGTTGTTCTGCTGTCTGTCCAAGTATCTCTTCTCCTCGTCAGTGGTACGGTAGCTGTTCACTTCCAATGGGTACTCCATCCATTGTCCTTCAGGAAAAACTCCATCGGGGTAAGATGAGTCGATGTTGGAGATTTTCTTCTTCTTCTTATTCTTCTTCTTCTTTTTCTTTTCTGCGTCCTGACTTTCAGGAGCTGGCGACTGTTCGTCTTCCACGCTCAAATTTTCGATTGGAATTTTCTCCACCTCTGCTGCTTTCACTTCGCTGGCCATGGTTGGTTGCTAGGATAAATGTGGTATAGAATAAAATTTCGGTAGTGACGGATCATGTGACCAATTTCTGATGCCGATGGGGTATAATAGATCTTTTAATAGATGAGTAGAATTTTTGATGTTTTAGGCATGCTAAGTGGGGTATTGCTTATGAATGATAGATATTTAGAGTTTGTTTTATTTTTTAAGGTTTATTGGTTGAATTTCGTGTTGATCATCTATCATATCTTTTGATGCTCATTAGTTGGAACTCATGCCCACTCTCATTAATTGGGACCTTCACCTACACTATGAAGTGGCATATATATTGAGGTTATTCTTCGGACAGGACTAAGCTTACCGTGTCTTCATATTCATCTTCTATGCTAAACAATTAATCACTTTGTATTATTTCGGAATGACACCATGAGCATGATTCTATTGATTAATGCTATATAAGAGGGCCGATGTCAAGCACCCATCCAGGGATAAGAACCGGCCAATTGGCTGCAGCCAAATGCAATCTAGTCTCCTCTACTCCTTTGACGGATCTGTACCCGACAGTCCAAAGAGTCCCACCTTATCGAAATTGATCATTTTACCATCCACAGGTGTCTTCGGCACACTGGCCTGAACGAGCCCGTGAAAATCTGGCGTCTTCAAGAAACTCTTGTTGATCGCCGATCCCTGTGATGCTGCTCCTCCTGGCGATGGAGTGAAGAAATTCACATAGTCGCTCATGTTGAAGCCTGCGGGGGTAAGGGCCAATCCAGCAGAAGGCAATGCGCTGCCTGGAACGGCCAAGTTGCCGTAAACGGAAGGAGTGAGTCTGCTCTGAGGTGTCTTTGCAGTGGAGAACATAGGACGCTTGGGAGTGAGTGGAGGAGGAGGTGCAATGAACAGATTGCTCGAGGCTGGTTTGGGCATGGAACCCGTGGCCAGCGTGGTGCCATTGGGGGCCGAAGACGCACGGGGAGTAGTTCCGTACGGTTTAGCGGGCGATGGCGATGTTGCTAAGTACATGAGTAAGTCGGCACCCTCCAGGTCGTTGTAGTTGTCTCCCGAAGGTTGGGTAGGAGTCTTGAGGAGCGCATCGTGGTTTGCAAGCTGCGTTTTAGGCAATGTGGGGGTTGTCTGGGCATTCTTGAAGGGCGTTTCAAGTGACAGCCTTCTGTTCAGCGCGTTGGAGGTCAAAACAGGCGACGGGTGCAAAGAACTCTTGGATGGAGAAGCGTAGCCGGAACCTCCGGGCATCTCCTCCAAGACCATGTGAGGTTCAACGCGGAGAGGCGCACCACTGTCTGCTCGGCGCCTCTTGATGGGTGAGTCGTTGAGCTCCGATACTGAGTGAGTGTCTATGGAGCTCTTCCTGGTCTTGGAATTCGGTCCACTTTCGGCGATGCTCTTCAACGGAGAACTCGACAAGAACACCGACGGCTTGGTCAGCGTGGGCAGCTTGCGGTCGGGCGAGTACAAGTTTGGCAGCAGGGTCAATGCCGGGGTGTTTCCGGCTGCAATTTGCCGTTTCCACATGTAATAGTTCTTGAGAGGGCTCGATTTGGGTGGAGACATCAGGGTCAGCGGCGAGCCTGGCGGTAAACCTTGGGAAGAGGATGCAGCTGTAGACGATGTGAGCAGCTGCTTAGCTGCCACAGATGCCTTGGAGAGCTTCAACTTGAGCTCTTTAGCGATTTTCTCCAACTCATCCTTTTTGAGGGGAGTCTTCGGTTTGCGGGCGCTTTGGGGCGTGTCACTCTTGCCGTACATATCAGGGTCCGGCGAGTTGACAGATTTGGAGTCTTTGAGAGTATTCATCGCCAGGAACCAGCGGTTAGACGGGAATTGCCGGAGAAGGACAAAGGTAATGGATCACTCAGAAATTCAGGCTTGCTTGGTGTTCGTAAGCGGTGGCGAACAGACGACCGGAAGCAAGCGGTAAATGAAGAAGCGAAACGAGCGAAACCTAGAAGGTAAAAAAATACGACTAAAGCTCGAAACGCCGAGTTCGTGTAATGAAGAAAGTAGTGATGGGAACAAAAAATTATGTGAGACAGTACGCGTGAGAATGGGCAGGCAATTTTCTCTTTTGGGCTAATTACTCGCACTAATTACTCGCAGCAACCGTTGCACGGACCGTGAGCTCCGATAGAGATAATGACAAAAAGGTAATAAATGTTGATAATAAGAAGAAGCGGAAGCATTCAAAGATTTTGACAATTTGGAAAGGGAAGGTTTGGAAGTTGAAGTTATTTGGAAACGAATGGTGAAATTGTGGATGGATGAACCTGGACACATTGGAAGAGAGACGCATTCTATGGTTGGGTGCGAATATGTAGGGAAGGAACCATCCACAGGAGAAGGGGTGGAAGGGATGGAATGTGGTTAGGAAATACGACGGGTCCATTGTTGGAGGTTGCTGTTTACTTCTTGAAGGAATTGTTGAAGGAAAATGGTTGATAAGTGAAATAATAGGGCTCTTGGAGGGGTTTTACGGAGGTTTTGGGAAAGGTTTTGGGAGTAGATATGGTGACTTTACTGTTGATTTGCAATTATTTACTAGGCGCGAAAATTTGGTGAGAAAATCGAGTGGGACGTAGAATCTGCAGATGGAGACAGGAAAGGTGACGATTCGGAAGAAAATGGAAATGGCGATAAAAATCTAGAATTGGAAGATTAAAGAGCAAAATGGTGGGTGAGGGTCAGAATATGGGGATCCAAATTACTGAGCTCTAATACCTGCAGTTACTGCTACTACAAGTACAAGTGCTTACTAGTAGTGTTTAATACCAGTGCAGACGACCAGTACATACAACCAGTGCTACTACCAGTGCTTACTTCTACAATCACCCCTCCTCTCTATTCTAGTCCATGCCATTTCTAGTATGATTTTCTTTCACCTCGTACTTCTCAGGAATGTAAGAGACCTTATGAGAATTGTTGGATCTGTTAATGGTGTCTAACTTCTCATCTGCATGCAACCATATCATCTTTCGATATGTCGATTCAATCAGTATCAAATGCTTCAAATTTCCGATAGTCTTCTCTTCTCCTTTCCATCTCAATCTTCTTCAGTTCACTTCAATCTCAATTTTCACACCTCAAGCCTTTCTCACTTCTCTTGACTCCTTGATTATTCCTCGTCTTCACACCTATCCGTAGCTTCAACCTTTTCATCTGACAAGCTCTCTCTATCTCACTATCTCTCTATCTCTTACAATCTCTACAATCTCTCTTAAATCTACAATCTATCAAATATTTAATAACTCTCTAAAAATCTCTTAACAATCTTTAATCCATCGCTTGTCTCGGCGCCTTCTTTAATTCCGCCCCGGCACTCGCCGCCCAGCCTTATCAACCGGAGATCGCCGCACTGATAAGACTAACTATATATGGCTGTGACTTCCATCTTCTGTGCTCAATAATCTAATATTGGACATTGAAATCTTGATCTTTATTAATACCTATTTATCTATTGAACTGTGAATGAAATCACAATTCACCAACAATTCATTATCTTCAAGTGTATCTTCGTCCAAACCTCTTGTGGGAAACCTTTGCACGTGATCTTTCCACCACCTATAACCACTCCAGATTCATCTCCATCTGGCCCTCTAATGCTTACCACATTATTCCTTCTCGGTCCGGCAGTGCTTGTCTACGTGATCTATCAAATAGTCACACAAGCATTGCCTCGCTTTTTCCTTGTTCCTCCACAACATTGGCAGGACAAGATCCTTAAAGTGATCAACCACCCTAAACCAATTTACTTGAAAGTTGGAGCTAAGCGGTCAAGTTTCCGTCGTCGACTCATCACAGCCAGTGTACAGCCATCTTTTTACACCAACTTTCTCAGTAATAAGTTGCAGCTCCACCCAAAGGACACAGAAAACAAAGATGGTTTCTTCATGAATGCCATGAAGAGAAGAGCTCCCAATGATGCCTCCAGAAAGGTCATTTACGGCTTTTTCCACCCATACGCGAACAATGGTGGAGGAGGAGAAAAAGTGTTGTGGCAGGCGGTTCACGCAACTCTCTTGGAGGATCCAAGAAACATCGTGGCCATCTACACGGTAAATGTGGATGCTAAACCATTGGACATCTTGCAAAAGGCTGCCGACAAGTTTGCCATTACTGGAATCGACTCCAAAAGGGTGGTTTTCATTTACTTGCGTAGGTATGCCCTGTTGATCGACAGTAGCTACTGGAAACACTTCACCTTACTTGGTCAGCTTTTTGGATCGGCGGTCCTCGGCTTGGAAGCCATGTATGAGTTGAGTCCTGACATTTGGATTGACACCCAGGGCTTGCCTGGAAGTTATCTTCTTGCCAATTGGGTGTTGAAGGAGCCCATTGTCGCATACGTTCATTATCCAATCATTCAGCCAGATATGTTCAGCAAGCTCAAGTTTCAGAAGTTCAGCGACTTAGTCACGATGAGTTTCTCAGCCTCTGACGTGAAACAGGCCATCAAGTTCTTGTACTGGACCGCATTATACAGTTTCTATATGTACTTGGGCTCCATGGTGGATATCACCTTTGCAAATGGAACCTGGACATTGAACCACATCAAGAACATTTGGTACCTCAACCCAATCAGAGGACGCGAGATCGCACTTTTGTACCCACCATGTTCTGCTGAAGTTCCTAAGGGTGTTGCGGACACCGTTGTGGAGAAAGTTAAGCCCAGAAAGAACAACATGATATATGTTGGTCAATTCCGTCCTGAAAAGAGACATCTGCTTGTTTTGGAGCAATACAGCAAGTTCTTGGCCAAATTCCGGGACTCCAAGTTGCCATTGTCAAGTCTCCCGACTATCACTTTCTTGGGTTCTTGTAGAACTCCAACTGACTCCGATACTTTGGATAAACTTTATGCGCAAGTCAGAAAGCTCGACATTTCTGATTATGTTGAGTTTGTTGTTGACTGCTCCTATGAGGAATTGAAGGAACATTTGGCCACCGCCAAGTTCGGTTTGAATGCAATGTGGAACGAGCATTTCGGTATCAGTGTGGTGGAATATCTTAGTTTTGGTGTGGTACCTATTGTCCATGCCTCGGCCGGACCACTTCTTGACATTTTGAGCACAGATACTCCCTCAAAGACCTGGGAAAACGACTTGGGCTTCTTTTTCAAGAGTGAAGAGGATCCAGATTACTCTGGTGTCAAACAAGGTGACAACCTTGACTTCTTTGTTGGAGATGAAACTTGGACATATCCAACATTGTCGGCACTTTTGACAAAACTATTCATCAAGTCACCAGAGACCATTTCTGACGCCAATCTTGCAAAAAAGAGGGCTCTGGCCAAAGGCATTTTGGAGAAGAAGTTTTCTAGTAAGATCTTTACAACAAAGTGGATGGAGTTTCTCCGTTCGGTTGCAATCATGGAGAGAACTTATAGAGAGAACCGCAGAGATGGCATTGATGGTGTCCACTAGTGTAATATACATCGATCATAAGAAGTTAATAGTTGTAGTAAGCTAAGTTTCATTGTAAGCACTATGGGCATAGGGAGTTCTCTGACAAGCCTGAACCTTTCAAATTTTATCATGATGACAAAAGGGACCAAGATTAGTTTATTGGGCTCTAATGTTCGCGTCATAGACATAGATGTTTCTCTACAATAGTGTAAGTCCGTCATCCCATGAGAGCTTTCACCATTCTACTAATTTCCTGCCATTTAAGACTGAGGTTTTTCTGGGCTCAGCAAGTGCCCCTTGATGAAGAACGATCGCTAAAAGAAAATGACAACAAGGTGATGAGATGAAATGGGTTTAATGGTTCAAATTCTCAATGATAATTTTAAATTAGGGCCCTTAATCATTATATCATCGTTTTGAATCTATCATCCATTCCGTAGGGGATGAAAATTCCATAATTTTGGAAATTTTCCTGTTGTAACCGCACTAGGTAATGAGAAAATATTTATCAGCACGAAGTTCCTCTCGGTGGCCAAGCTGGCTAAGGCGCGAGACTGTAATTGATTTGTAATCTTGAGATCGGGTGTTCGACTCACCCCCGGGAGACTTTCGTAGCCTTTATGGCCAAGTTGGTAAGGCACCTCACTAGTAATGAGGAGATCGTCAGTTCGAATCTGGCTGAAGGCATCTTTTTTATTTTTGGAACATCAAGCATCATTATGTTGGAATTTTCATGGGTTTGTGCTATTTGAAGAGTGGAAAACGACCATGGGTGACAAAATCATTGAAAAATCTATGTACCCAATATTAACATAAAAATTGGTGACTTTGTATTCATAGCTTCTCTGTCAATCACTGTCTTTGTCAGCAATTCCGGGCTTGTGCCGACTCCTTCGAAGTCTGTTGCAAAACTCTATTATCTCGAACCTATACCATTGTGAATTCTCAGAACTCCTTACTTCTCCAACTTTTTAACTTTTTTGTAATTATCAATGCTTCAGAATACAACTACTTGCCTTCTCGTTACTAATCCAACCTTCTTTTTTCTCTTTTTCTGTTCGATTTGTCTATTCTATCTCTTCACTTCAATTCTCAACTCATTCCTGTGCTAAATAAGATTAATCCCAACATACTTCTCTACAAACATAATAACTTGTGATCATTGTGTCCCCATTACAATCCAATTTAAATAATCAAATCTCTCCAATCTTATTAATATTCATTTCCACCATCCTTTTACCTTTTTCCTCCATGGTATATACCTCTAGGGCTCAAGCCCTAGCACCTGCACGCACCCATTCACAACCGCATCCTGCAGACACACTCTCAACCTCGCACTCTCAACCTCTTCAAAAATTTTTCCACTCTTCTTAGTTACTACCTACCGAAATCATCAGTCACAATGGGTATGTCCAACACGAAAACACCAACATGTGAATGACTACATGTGTTTCCACTGTCCGAAATGATTAGTCCTCCAATTTCTCCCGTCCAAAACGTCCCTCTATCGCTTAATCCAAGACGATCAACCTCGAAATAGTAAAACTCCAGCAAAATGTCCAGGAGAAATATTTTAAGATCCACAAAGCATTCAATCACATGAGTTGGTTTCATCAGCAAACATCGTACTAACCTCCAGTTAACGTTCCTAAGCTCAGAAAGACTTACTGTAAGGGTAAGCAGTGCAGAAAGCACACCCAACACAAGGTTACCCAATACAAGGCTGGTAAGGCTTCCTTGTTCGCTCAGGGTAAGAGAAGATACGACCGTAAGCAGTCCGGTTTCGGTGGTCAGACCAAGCCAGTTTTCCACAAGAAGGCTAAGACCACCAAGAAGGTTGTTTTGAGATTGGAGTGTGTCAACTGTAAGACCAAGGCTCAGTTGGCTTTGAAGAGATGTAAGCACTTCGAGTTGGGTGGTGACAAGAAGCAAAAGGGTCAAGCTTTGCAGTTTTAGGTTACTTTGCGACGTTTGTATACTACTGTCTCATATAATCCAATACAGAAACCTAGTCATAATGGATTGTAAAAGAGTTTTACTAGACCCCTGAAGTTGGGGATGTAGGGATTTTGTTCATGATTTCCAAGTTATATTGGTAAGTAATGAAGAAATTTGGATTTGGCGCCTTTGACCAGACACCCGAACACCAATGGAAAGCAACCTCTCACCGTTTCCATTTCATGTGAGAGTCCAGACAGTATCTTATAGTGATTGGTGAGGCAGGCACCCACATAGTGCCTTACGGATCACGTGATTTACTGGTCCCCGTCACCACTCCTATTATCCCACGGTTAGTTTTCATCCCAGACATGATAAAGAGTTACTTATTTTGCCCCTAATTTGAAGGACAATCTCCACTTTTTTGAAGTTGCCGGTTTCATCGAAGTCTTTGTCCAATTATAGTCATATGTTCCAACCGTTATTTTTTTGCCCATAATCGTCGTGCCTTTCTAAAACGCCTACTTGTGGTGCACGGGTTTCCTTCTCACTATTCACAACCACTTTCGTCTCAAGATCAACTTGACAACGCCTGGGCATTTTTCTCCCAAACATCTGATATTCCTCGCCTACTCGCCAAATTTGCGTGTATTGAGCGATTCTTGTTCTGATAACCCGGTTTTTTTGCCATCAAAAACCTCAGGCCCAAGTGCTTTCTCGTCGCTCTTTTGGCCCTCTGAACACGCCTGATTTCGTCTATCTGTGGTCTTCCTTATCCTCATAATCAAGAAACGACCACCAGAAACACATCATATCTCCTTTCTATCTGGCAAAAATAGGAAGTCGACTCTCCTTTTACTTTTTGGTACTTCTCTCTGGTCCTAGACTCGGATTGATTGACGTTTGATCTTTCGATTAAGATTCGAGCAACCAGATTCCTCGCATGAACTACCAGAACGACTACCGCCAGACAGGCGGCGAGCATAATGGTAATGGTGCAAACCATCAGCTACATTCGCAGCAGATCCCAAACTTGACCTACAGCCAATACAACGCAGACATGTCTATGGAAGAAGACACCAGCTCGTACGTAGAACCAGTGCCTTCCACGTGGGGCGTAACGGATTCTCCAATGCTGCTGCAGCGGCAGCAGGGTATGGGTAACTTTCAACAGCCACAGTTCCAGCTTCTGCCCACATTTTCGGGAGGACATTCATTCGACAATAATGAAAGCAGAAATGTGTTCCAGCTGATCGACTCTGGCAATTCGTTGAACTTCCGTCCACCTACGGCATTCACAACCCTTAATAACTCGTCCAACACAAACCTATCGGACATTAGCAACTCAAACAATCTGGTGACCAACTCGTTGCATGATGCTTCCACATTCACCGCAGTCAACTCGAGTTTAGGCAACTTGGCAGCATCAGCGGCCAGGAAGGACGATGCTGCTACTCGAGGTCGTCAGGTTCAGCAGAATCAGCAAATTCTGGAATCACAGCAGCCACGGGTAAGCCAAATGCATGAAACCCAACAGTTCCACCAAAGCATACAACCACAACAACAGATGCAACCCCGTTTCCCTTCGGAGTTGCCTCATACGCCACCTTCACAATTGACCAACAGTGAGCCTCCTAACAGCAATAGTAATTACGTGTATTTCTCAAGACAGCCATCACTTTTGAGCAAAGCAACACAAGATAAGGCTGCTGCAATCAAGTTGAGGCTTGAGAATCACTACCAGATGTCGGTGACGCATGCCATTGAGCGTAATCAGCGTCGTTTGGACTTGGAGAACCGCTTGGCTGCCGAAGAGGCTGCGATGAGTGAAGAACGTAAAAACAGACAATTGCAGAATCTTGGAAAGAAAGAGTCGCAATTTTTGAGACTCAGAAGAACGAAGTTGTCCTTAGAAGACTTTATAACCGTCAAGGTGATCGGAAAAGGCGCTTTTGGTGAAGTGAGGTTGGTACAGAAAAGAGACACAGGTAAGATATATGCCATGAAGACACTTTTGAAGTCCGAGATGTACAAGAAGGACCAGCTTGCACACGTCAAGGCTGAAAGAGATGTATTGGCTGGAAGTGATTCCCCATGGGTGGTCTCGTTGTATTACTCGTTCCAAGATGCCGTCAACTTATACTTGATCATGGAGTTTCTTCCTGGAGGAGACTTGATGACCATGTTGATCAGATGGCAGATTTTCACCGAGGACATTACACGGTTTTATATGGCTGAGTGTGTACTTGCCATTGAGGCCATCCATCGTCTCGGGTTCATTCACAGAGATGTCAAACCTGACAACATTCTTATTGACATTCGTGGTCATATCAAGCTTTCTGACTTTGGTTTGTCCACGGGATTTCACAAGACACACGATTCGAGCTACTATAAAAAGTTATTAGAGAAGGAGAACCTGTCTGGTTCCAACACATTGAATGTTCCAGGCAAGACTACGCAAAGAAACTCCATGATGGTCGATGCCATTCACCTTACCATGTCCAACAGACAACAGATGCAGACGTGGAGAAAGTCTCGACGGTTGATGGCGTACTCCACAGTCGGTACTCCCGATTATATTGCGCCTGAGATCTTCATCCATCAAGGTTATGGACAGGAATGTGATTGGTGGTCATTGGGAGCCATCATGTTTGAATGTTTAATTGGATGGCCACCATTCTGTTCGGAGTCACCCCATGAGACATACAGAAAAATTATCAACTGGCAAGAGTCGTTGATCATCCCGGAAGACATCCACTTATCACCAGAGGCTGAGAGTTTGATTCGCAGCTTGCTCACCAGCAGTGACAAGCGATTGGGACGTCATGGAGGAGCTGAAGAGATCAAGCAGCATCCATTCTTCAGGGGAGTGGACTGGGAACTGATTCGAAGAGTGGACGCACCTTTCATTCCGAAGTTACGTTCCATCACTGACACCCGCTTCTTCCCCACTGATGAGTTGGAAAATGTGCCAGATAGTCCTGCCATGAGCCGTGCACACCAGCAGGTGGAGGCCACTGGCCAAAACACCAAGGAAGATCTTCCGTTTATTGGATACACATACTCGAGGTTTGACTACTTAACCCGAAAGAATGCGTTATAAACTGGCACCCTTTTTGCGATGTTAAAATTGGACTCCGGACGAAACGGTACGATTCCAAGTGATTGCCGAAAGTTAGTCATGAAATCAAGTTTAACGTTTAGATCGCCGTCACGTGAAAGGGATTGTTAATTCAGCCCCGGGAAGCGGATGTTAAGTTGAGACAATAGGCTGTGTGCATAGGTGTCAAATGTCAGACAAGTATTTAAAAGATTCCGTTTAACGATTTATTAAACACCGTTGGTATCCACAAATGTGGCCCCACGCGAAGGTTGGCCCATCAATTTTCGCATATACGCCCGTGTGGCCGATACTCCCTGACAGAAGTTTGTACTAATGTTGTCAACTGCATCTGCACGCAAAATTCCGTAACCGTTACTATATTCCGGGGGGCTAGTGGGACGACAATTTGCGTGACTTGGTTGCCAGCGACGGTACAAAGTGCTGCCGTCCTTACATTTTGCTAATACACCAGGAACCCTCACAAAATTGTGGAATCACTAATTCTGGTAAAAGAGAAAACGAACCCGACTGGATCTGTACCGAATGAAGAAGAAACCCCAATTGAGCCTCCTTCCCTCCAAATTTCATTTTCACACTTCCTTTTCCTTTTGCTCAATTAACCCCAAAATGTCTCAAATTACTTCCACTGTATGCGAAGTTAAACTAACGCCGACCGTTCCGAAGTTTCCGCAGATTACTAACCCAATTCGTCCTAATTAGCAATTGATGCGGCCTTCACTGCAAACATTCTATATACAGGAAGTCGATAGACCTGCTCAGGTTATATATATACCCTGTTACTTGGCCAAGCATAAACCCATCAACCCTATTGGATATTTTGTGTTGCAGACTCTTGAAGGCCTGTGAATCCTGAGTTTCAAGTTATTCCCTCCATTCATCGCCTTACTATAGCCTATCCATCTAATTGACCTGTGCAATGCGTGCTCATCTGATTATACTTGTTACTGCTGGGTTGGTGTCTTTGGCTTTTGCCATGGATATGGATTCCCACTCGACTTCGGATGGTAACTCGCCGATTGAGCTGTCCCCAGAGAACCCAGGGGAATCGCTAATTCCTGTTCCTCACAGAATTTCCCACCATCACGGCGTGCCGATTCTCGAGACCAGTCTATCACCTGAGGAGAAACTATACTGGGAGAATTACACCACAGAAACCTATTTCAACACACCTTCGTCACACCGCTCGGCATTATGGGTCCACATTGCTCTGTACGTGAGCTCCTATGTTTTTTTGTATCCGATTATTTTAGTTTTTTGGAACATCCATCACTGGTTGTACTTGCCGGCATTGACTGCTCATACTGTGCTTATCTTGCTTTCGGTTGTTAACTACTGGATTTTTAAAGCCTCCATCACAGAATTGTTACCTCATAATGCTTTTGGACCCATGACTTTCTTGCTCTTTTTGGGTGCAATTATCCACTGGTTTGTGGCGCTATTGGCGGTCACTTACAAGTATTTGAACATCGATGATGAGTTTGGATACGCAGAGTTGGACGCAGACCATGACGATGATCATATGGTATCACTCAATTCGCCAGAGCTCACTTTGCGTGAATCTAATCTGCGTGAGGACTCGTTTGAACTCGAGGATTTGGGTGAAACTGATGGCCACTTGAAGACCTCCAACAGTCTGATGCTCCAGCGGTCGCCATCGAAAATTTCTCAATTCTTATTGAAATTCCCTGTCTTCAAGAAAGCTACGCAGGTGTTTGGAAAGACGGCACTTACGCTTGCTGGCCTCATTAATTGGGCTCTGTTTGCATACTTTCTCGCCTATCTTCCCACTGGAATTGCTACCTACTGTGTGTACGGTCTTGACAACACAATGTTCAACATGCTTGCACACTTCATCAAGGGTGGAGTCTTCTTCGTTTTGGGTATGGTAACGCTCGCTCGCTATTGTGGTGCTTTCCGCCGCAAGGGATGGGCTTGGAATCACCGCTTTGTCAACGCAAAAAAAGCAGTAACCCCATGGATTCGCTTGCAGTCTAATGGGCTCTGGACCATGGAGTTCGTGGAGTCTGCATTGATTTTATTCTATGGCTCTACAAATGTTTTTTTGGAACATTTGGCCGGCTCTGGCGGTCCCTGGACAGCCAAGGACTTGCAGCACGCTTCGATTGCGTTCATTTATATCGGATGTGGGCTCTGCGGTGTCTTGGTAGAGCGCAAGTTGAGCTCGTGGAGATATCAGAGGGCCGTTGACAATTTGTCGTATGTTGCCGACTCTAAGACTACTTCTACAATTGTCAAGGCCACTCCCGGTTTCTCGCCTAACCCATTCCCTATCTTGACTATCTACTGGACCGGCATCATTATGTCCAAGCATGAGCAAGCCTCACCTTTGTCCACTGAAATTCACATTCAATGGGGAAATTTGTTTGTAATCGCATGTGCTTTCAGATTGATCACTTACCTTTACTGTGCATTGGCACCTGCCAATCTTCGTGCATTAACGCAGCCGCTGAGCCCCATGACTGAATTGGTTGTCAGTTTCTGCTTGCTCTGTGGTGGCATGATATTCATGGAATCCACTGACCCCGTCATCCATCTGTATGAGTACTATGGCTACACGTCGATGTTCACGTTGAACGTGTCCGTTGGAATTGTGGCACTCATCATGGCTTGGGAGTTGAGTGTTTTCGCTATCAAGGATGCCTTGGTGCGTCGGATGGGTTCCCAAAAGATTTAAAGTTTGATTTTCATATGGCGTATTTCCATCGTTAATGCTTAATTGCAACACATCCTATGGAGTACGGATATCTATGAGTTACTTAATTGTTGTTTTTTTATTTATTATGTACTAATGATTATGTTGTTCGACGATTTTGCATATCTGAGCCACTTCTTCTGGTCCAGTGCTGCAGCAGCCCCCAATACCTCTAACGTTTGTAAACAGGCACCATTTTTCCACAGCCTGGGCCCACTTTTCGCTAGACTTCTTGAATACGTATTGACTCACATCACTCATATCATTCTCGAAGCCATAGTTTGGATACACAATGAGGGTCAAGGGCTCGACATTAAGAGAAACAGCAGTCTTGTTAGCATTGGAGATGAACTCCGCAACATCTTCAAATGGTACGCAGTTACAACCGGTTGCAACAAAGCAATCCCTGACAGTCTTGCTGAAGTCTTCACTAAGCATGTAAGTGAACACATCAGTTAATGGTGTACCGTCAGCCAACATTGCTGAGTTCTTACAACTCAATGTGATGTAAAATTCCTTTCTGCAATTACTCAAAACTTCATCTGCCAACTTGAGAATGGCCTTGACCTCCTCGAACTTGGGAATGGTCTCAAATGCGATACAATCCACATCATCACTAGCAGCGAAGTATTCGAGCATCTCTCGATGATATTCACACAATTTATCGATCGACATATCACCGTATTCGCCGCTATATTCGGCTCCATTGGCCAAAAATGCGCCGTAGGGCCCAATGGACGCCACAATGAACACTTTTGAAGTTGGATTCACCAACTTGACCGCATCTTTGGCACAATCAATGGATTTCTTCCACACTTGGCGGGACTGTTCTAATGACATGTTCTCGTGCTTCTGAAGTGTCTGAAGAGATGCCTGGTACAGCGACGTGATCAATACGGACGCTCCTTTCTCCAAATAGCTCTGGTGGATCTTGGTGATCATGGAAGGTTCTTGGATAAGTACTTTAGCTGACCAGAGTGGCAGACCTTTTACAGATAGAGGGTTTTCCCGGGGGATTGTCTCTTCCAATTGTGTTCCTAACGCACCATCAAGCACGATTCTTTGAGCGTGGAGAGCTGCCTTGAAAGACATGGTGTTTGAGAATAGAATACTACATACATGTTAAAGGTGTGGAGTCAGTGAGATCATCTGATTCCCATGAAATGAATAGAGAATCATCGAAAATATTCGAATCCTTCAAGTCTTCTCATTTCTTTTATCTTTCTCCTCTCATAACTATCTTTCTATTGTACCTTAAATTTAGTGCTTGTATATTTTGCTAATAATTCTAGTTTCCCTATTATTATCTCTTTCAGAAACCCAGTTACATTTCGCATTTTTCTGTTACTTTTTCTCCACACATACATATTTAATTACTTCATAACCCACCACATAAATACACCAATGGCACAATATTGAAAATTAACAAGCAAAATCCTAATATGACATACACCTAGTTAGCTTCACAGAGTTTAATTTCCCTCAAATGCCCAAAGATTCCCCAGAACATACTCTCCTCCCATTTTGAAAGTTACTCTCCTGCACACCGCACAGTAACCCGAAATCCACCACGCTCTCATCACCTATCTCTATTCATTATGGAAAATCCAGCCAAAAGAAGCAGAGACGACTTTGAGGGCCCCGGAGCCGATAGTGAAGACTACGATGCTGGAAAAAGACAGCATGTGGACCCAATCACCGAGTTGATCGGCAATATCTGTAAAGATATCCGAAGAATTGGTGAGAACTCCAACTTGGCTAATCAGGTCGACGATATCACGTACATTTCCAATCCAATTGTGGCCGAATTCGAGAAAATCGACAAGTTGCGTGACGCCATTCTCGCCACGTTGTACGCAGTGGTGATCGAGCAGCCACAGAAGATCCCCAACATCAGTATCTTGATCTTCATCTGTAATGCCAAAAACTTCTTGGTGGCCAAGTACGTGGTGGAATTCTTCCATGCAAAAGCACAAGAGCTACTAGACAAGTTGAAGGACCAAGATACGGCCATGGAAGATACCGAGGCCAAGCCTGAGTCCGAATCTACTGAGGAAACAAAAGCTGTTGAGAATGCTGGAGTTTTCAACGACTTGAAGTCCGTATTTAAGTTTTTGGCAGCATTGAGTCCAATTATCGAAGATGGTGCAGTCACAAACATCCTCAAGCTGTTCTTGTCTGCTGCCATTGACTTGCAGAACTCCACCGACGAGAGAAACGGTACAGCTGAGGAGATATTTTACAACGTGTTGATTGCCACGCCATATTTGTTTGCCAATGACTTCTCGCAGTCTACCATTGACCAGGTCAATGATATCGTGGAGCTTGCAACGTCGTTCAAGATTGTGGAACTGGATCCTCTGAGAACTATCTCAATTTTGGAGCCATTTGACTCAAAAAACGACAACTTTGCTGACAGTTTGCCCTACAAACCCCAAAAGATCATTAACTTGATTCTTCCTGCGTTGGTGACTTTGCAGACGCTTGAAAAAGATTGGAAGTCGTTGCGTGGCTCGTTGTTCTTGGAGTTTGACGAGCTTGTTCAGCCCATCATCAGTGATGCTTTGAAGAGCAACTCTATTTCGAGTGAAGTCATCAGGCACGCTTTACCTCAGTTTTCTATCCCATCTTCTGAGCAGCTCGCAAAGTACAAGCCCGATGGCCTTATCGACAACTTATGGTACGAACATCCAAGACTTCTTTTCCAGGTTTACAACACGACTACCGAGTTCCAAACCGTTCCTCCCATTGAGTCGTACTTTGGCTTGTTTTTCAAGGATTTGGCTTTCGACATCTTGACCAACATGTCTTTCAACCAGAAAGAGGCATCGATCCAATTGTCTATTTTGGATTTGTTCTGCTCGAGAGATCTCTTCAGTCCGCCAGGATCGTCCGTGGACCAATTGGCACTCATTGCAAAAGATAATGAAGCTGGAGAAAATGTTCCTCCACTCTCCACCTGGAAGGTCGAAGATGTTGCGGTTGAGAGTATATTGACTATGATTTTCCAACTTCCAAAGCCATTGCACTATGAGATTTACTACTATACTGTGTTGATTTCCTGTTGTCGTGAGAGCCCCGAGTCCATTGCTCCTGTCTTTGGTAGAGCAATTAGATTCTTGTACAACAACTTGGAGACATTGGATTACGAGCTGAAAATCAGGTACATGGACTGGATGACCACACAAATCTCCAACTTCGACTTTAGTTGGAAATGGGATGAATGGGCTCCAGACTCGATCAAATACTCCAACTTGACCTACCACCCAAAGAAGAATTTCATCAAGAACTTGATTGCTAAGGAGATCAGATTATCTAATAAGGCTAGAATCAAGGATAGCTTCGTCACCATGAAAGCAGGCGAAGATGGCGAGAATAGACTTATGGCTTTGGAGGAGTTCTACAAGTACTTGAATATCTCACTTTTCCCGAATGCTACCCAATTCATCATCGATTACGACTACGAGTTATACGGTGGAAACAATGAAGAATTGAAGAATACAATCTCGAAGGCCATCACACAACGGAAGGAATCCATGTCATCCAAATTGATGTTGTCGCCACAGGAGGAGCTTATCTATGAATTTTCTAACCCACTGTTACCCCTTAATGAAGTTGCGAACAAACTTTACGACTTCATTATCGCAAACTGGAGGTCCAACGAGCAGTTTTATGAAATGCTCAATGAAACCGTAGAGGCAATCAAGTCTTCCATCGTGGACGTTAACAGCGAGAGAATCTTGATCAATCTTCTATTTCAGACTTATGCTTACATTGGATCTCGGTCGATTTACTCGGTTGTGAGTATTTTGAATAGAGATGTGGCCAAGTTGAAGTATATCAGTGGAGTGGAAGTCAGTGAAGAAGATTACAAGGTGAGTGGAACCGACTTCAAGTTCCCAGATTTGAATTTGACTCCTCAAGACTTCAACAACAGACAGAAATGGACCATCGAGTCTATCTTGAGAATCTGGATTCATCAACCTCAGGTTGCCTTCTTGATTTTGGAGTACCTCATCGAGTTTGGTATCTTGAAGCCACAATTTATCATCCAAAAGGCACTTGAGTCCGATCACAACCTTATCATCAACAACGTTTCATGTATGGAGTCTATAAACAGAGTGTTGAGTGCCAGCTCCAAGAAGGACGAGTTCAAGGAAGTGATTCTCACTTTGTTTACACTTATTGTGGAGAACTTGAACAACATAGTGAGTAAGTTGGAGTTGAAGAACCCAGAGACCGAAGAGGTGAAAATCATCAAGGATTTCACTGACGAAGAGAGCAATGATGCTGCCCTTATGGAGAAAATTGATCTACAATGGTTGTTTTACGAGTACAAGGGCTTGCTCAAAACATACTTGAGAAAGTTCAATTTGCAACATTCGGATTTCTCCGAGGATGTAAAAAACGTTCTCAATGACATCAAAAATGAGCCAGTCAAGACGGATGTCTTGGGATGGATCCAGGAATTGAGGTATTAAACCTCACCTAAAATTGTAACCTTGTATCTTACATTAGAATATACAGTATAGTGGACCCATTAAATCCTGCAGGTCGTTTTACTAAGAGTGATACCACAATTCCACATACTTATCATCCACACACCATGTCTGAATTCGCCGTAGAAACTAAGGACCTTACATATGTCTTCAGCAACAAGAGACGTGGCCTCGAAAATATCAGCTTGCAAATTCCCTGGGGATCCACCAATCTCTTGGTAGGACCCAATGGAGCAGGCAAATCAACGTTATTGAAGATTCTTGCAGGAAAAACGTTGATCAAGCAGGGCACTCTCAAACTTGGAGGATTTGACCCATTCGAGTTCTCCCAGACAAGACACGAGCAGCACAATTCTGACATTAACAACTATATTTCATACCTAGGCACTGAGTGGGCCAATAATGAGGTGGTGAAGCGTGACATTCCAGTGAAGCTTCTCATCTCGTCCATTGGAGGTGAAACATACTCGGAAAGAAGAGATGAGTTGATCAGCATTATGGACTTGGACCCAGACTGGTCTATGGCATATATCTCCGACGGAGAAAGAAGAAGAGTGCAGTTGGTGATGGGTTTGCTCAAGCCATGGAAGTTGCTTCTTTTGGACGAGGTGACGGTGGACTTGGACGTGATTGTCAGACAGAACCTTTTGGAATTCTTAAAAAAGGAGTGTCGCACACGTAACTGCTGTGTGATCTACGCCACTCACATTTTCGATGGCCTTGGAAAGAACTGGTGTGATCGTGTGATCCATCTCAATGGTGGTAAAATGACCGATAACGTAGACATTGGCTACATCAACTTCGAGAAGAGTAGCGAGCCTGTGCACATCACACGGAATGTTGATAAACAGATCGAAAATATCCAAGTGGCTTTGGCCGAATCTTTGCATCCATTGGTGTTGCATTGGCTTCGTGAAGATTTGGAGGAGAGAGGGTCTCGAGAGGAAGAGAAACTCAAGTTAGCCAAACGTTTGAACGACTGGAACAATGCTCGTGACGGTCATTATTTCGACAGCGACGCTAGACTTTCGGATTATTTCAAGGCTACCAGAGGCAAGCCCGGTCAGAACTGAGCAAAGATAAAATAGATGGAAAATTCTTTTGGTTTGTATAATCTTCTTACTTCACTTTGTAGTTTGTGATGCCATTGGTGTGCAATATTCCTGGTAGCAGATTTGCCTGACCTACCTGGAAGTCTTTCTCTGACTCTTGTTTCTTTCTGCCAATTGTCTGGACAATAAAACGTATGAGTATTCTGTCAATTTTGCCAATATAATGTCGAAATTTGATAAGTTTCGTCAAACCCTCAACTTAGGGCAGCCATTGTCTATTTGTATTCTATCTCCATTCTCTCTTCATCCATTTCTTTCCTTCTGTAAACCGTAATTTCTGCCAATGCTTGTATCTTTCCTTGCACATTAAATGTCGTTACCCAGGTCAGTTCTATAAAATCGATCCTCAACAGTTCTCTGACTAAATCATGCATCAAAAGTTCTATAACTCCGAATCAAACACCCACAAATCTATAACCCAAACTTCAAGAAGCCAACTCTCTTTCAAGCTCTAAAAATGCAAACACCTCTTTATACCTCGCTAGCTCATTCTCTGCAAGCCAGGTGCGATATTTGGCCTCCAAAAGCTCTTTTTGGTACTCAGTGGTGGTTGATGCCATAGAATGCAACATCAGGGGCGAATTTGCTTCAGCCAGATCGGATTTGGGATGGAATTTTCGCTTGTTTTGCAATTTTGACAGCGATAGTGGCGTAGTGGGACCCCTTTTTTCGTTTCTCGCATGCATGTTAGGGGATGTTTGTTTTGTTGATGTTGTTGTGGATCGATCTTAGTGAAGATGGGACTGAGAGCATGTGATCAATGGCACGTGACAAGATAAACATGTGATATATTATCACGTGATAAAAACCAGAATCAAACCCCGCGTGGAGTCCCCTTCTTCTCCACGAGTTACCCGGCATAACAATAAGTGCCAATGAAAGCAATTCGGAATTTTAAAATCATCCAAGCAAACCAAATCAATCACTTGAGAAACAGATAAACAAACGTTTTAAAAACCTAAAAGTCACCTGTTTGCCTTGAGTGCTCACAAAAACTCCACCATTATATCAAATGGGGCACATCACGTGACCATAACCGGCCACGGTGGACGAAATTCAAAATTTTCGTCTCTCAGACAGTTCTTTTTTTTCCTTACCTACTACAATGTCTAACGAGAGAACCTTCATTGCCATTAAGCCAGACGGAGTCCAGAGAGGCTTGATCTCCTCGATCTTGTCCAGATTCGAGAACAGAGGCTACAAGTTGGTTGCCATTAAGTTGTGCACCCCATCTGAGTCTTTGTTGAGAGAGCACTACGAGGACTTGCAGGAGAAGCCATTCTTCCCATCCTTGTTGTCTTACATGTTGTCTGGCCCAGTCTTGGCTACTGTCTGGGAGGGTAAGGACGTCGTCAAGCAGGGTAGAGCTATCTTGGGTGCCACCAACCCATTGCAGTCTGCTCCAGGTACCATCAGAGGTGACTTTGCCATTGACATGGGTAGAAACGTTGCTCACGGTTCTGACTCTGTTGAGTCTGCCAACAAGGAGATTGGTTTGTGGTTCAAGAAGGAGGAGTTGGTTGAGTACAAGCCAACCATCTTCTCTTGGATCTACGAGTAAGCGTATAGCTAATACACTTTGACCAAGAATATTCAGTAGATCAAAGATGAGGTGATTGATAAGATGGTAGAAAACGAGAGGGTTAAAAGCTAATTAGTGAGATAATGGAAGGTAATTTTCACAAGCTGGTTGTCTCTTGTACAACCTCTCACAGTCATTTACACTATAGACCATAAATATTTCCCCTCAGTCCTCCCAATCATAGATTTATCAGTATCTGATAATTCTTCTCTTTACAATACTAATTTGTTGTTTATTTCCTCACTTCTACACCATCACCTACTCAACCTACTCTACCTACTCATTTCTCAGACTGCACACTCATATTTATCACCTACAACATGTCAATGGACGATGACCTCTTCAATGTCGGAGAGAACGACGACATGCTAGAAGAGGATATGGAAAACTTCGACATGGAGGTCGATGACGCCAATGAAGAAAACGCCAATGACGACGACGACAACATGGACGAGGACGAGGATGAAGACGACGATAATGACGACAACGACGACGATAATGGAGACAATGATGAGGATGATGGCGACCGGGACGATAACGACGAAGACAAAAATGAGGAAAATGACGAAAACGACGAAGAGGATGACGACGACGACGCCCCGGATACCGCAAACGAAAATAATGACTCAAACATCACTGGGGAACCAACGCAACAAGATGACGAGTCTTTGGACAAGGCAAACGTCAACGGGAATAACAAAAGCGGACTTCGAGGAGATGGAGCCAAGGCGGGTGGTGATAACTCTGCCCGAGTCGACGAGGACTCCGATGGACGCAGTCTAAAAGAGCGAGTACTCGAAAGTATAAGAAAAGCCAGAGAGTTTGACATTGTACCCACGGTGGCCATTCCCTACGCACAACAATGTCATGCCATGGCCATTTCAGAGGGTCCCAAGTGGATCATCACTGGAGGAGAAGACGGTTTTATTCGAAAGTACGACTTTTCTGCCTCCATAGAGGGCAAGGCCCCGCTTACTGTGGCCCAGAAACATAACTTGATGGATAGCATCACCAAGGCCGGAGTGATCGGATCGTACTGGGAGAATGAACAGCCGCTTACAAAGAAACAAATGCTTGCAGCCAACCCGAAGTTTAAAGAGAGTGATTTCTCTACTGGTTCGGTATCGTATGAACCGCAGGTCAACCCCGTGTACTCACTAGATGTGGAACGTAACGGATTTTGGTGTCTCTCAGGTTTGCTTTCTGGTGGTATTTCGCTCTACACGATGATCTACAACGAAGGAAACATTCATCATTATTTTCGACATAACGCCAACAAGACAGGCGAGCAGACTATCGACACTGGCCATCTGGATGCCGTTTCGGTTCTCAAGCTAAACAGGGCACAAGACAAGTTTCTCTCGGGCTCATGGGATAAAACTATTCGGGAGTGGGACTTAAATACCGGCAAGGTGGTCAATTTGTTTAAGGGAAGCACCGGTCAAATATCCAGCATTAACTACAGACCCCAGGGACTTACGGATATTACTTTCAAGAATGACGGCGAGGGTCAAAATCCCAGTGATGTGGACTCTCTATTTGGTGACAGTGATGAAGAAGACGATGCCAATACTTCCAAGTCTACCGTTAGGGCCGATCTGGCTAGAAACAAGCCTAGCACAAGTGACTCCATCTTCATGTCGTCGAGCATAGATGGAACAATCAACATCTGGGATGCTCGAGTGTCGGGGAAAAATGCGGTTCTACGGCTAGGCGTCCCCGAGAATGCTCCTCCATGGTGTATGACAGCCACTTGGTCCAACGACGGAGATAAGTTGTATGTTGGACGCAGAAACAGTACAGTGGAAGAACTATCGCTTAGAATGCCACATACTACTGGTTCAGGCAACACTAAAGTGCCCAATGTGCTGAAGAGACTCATGTTCCCTAAGATTTCCGGTCCCGTGACTGCTCTCTCCACCATGCCTAATGATAACTTCATTCTCTGTGGTTCCCACGACAATATCCGCCTCTACAACTTAGGTCTCTACCATGAGTTTGCTCAGGAAACGTCCACATCCAAGAAAAGAGCCACACCTTTCTTCGTCATCCCTGGTCATAATGGAGGAGTATTGAGCAACTTGCAAGTTGATGAAACTGGACGCTTCATGATTTCCACCAGTGGAAACAGAGGCTGGGGCCACTCTAATTACGCTGATGTGGTGTTGGTATACTCTATAGACTGCGAGGGCATGCCATGATCTTTACAATAGAGCCGTTTGTATTATATATTTTGATAGTTATCACAGATTCTAGTAATACACCCCATTCGCGAATGAAAATATGTTGTTCTCAATTGCCAAACGCATACACTGAGTTGCGCAAGGAACCCAAGCCCACTTGGGTGAAATCCACACCGGCACTCATCACTTCAGAGTCTCTTACATAAGTGACCATGTCGCCAGCGATATGGGATGCACCCGAGACTAGCTCGCTTCCAAAGTTGAACATCTCACGTTTCAACAAGCCAATGTCAAATATTGACAGCAAGTGTTTGAGAGAACTAAAGTCACCATGCACCATCCGGTAGATCCCCGAGTGATGTCCATCGCTGTTCTTGAGCAAAAAGTGGATCATGAAACCCACGAATCCAACGGTGACACTGACCTTATACACTCTGCTCTGCAAAATGGATTGGCCGTTCTTCTTGGATACACTGCCTTCGGGTTCTTCGGAATCGCCCCGTGAGAAGAGATTCTTGAAGAACACCGAGGAAGAACGCATTAGCTTGTGGTTGATAGCAGAGGATGCTGCTGTTATGTTCGAAATCGAGGACGAAAGCAGGCCCATTCTTGACGAGCCGTCTCCATCTAGTGACGAGATGGATGTGGCAAGAGAATCCTGCTCAAGAGCATGTTGGAAAAGTTTCGTCTCGTGAATTGTTTCATTGCGCTGCTCCTCCACCTGAAGCACGAAAATGGACTCCAATTCCTTGCTGTCAGAAATAGACGTTACAACAGGCGATACCTCAATTGGAGGTATTTCTGACGGAGTTGCAGTTGCAGTTTCGGAACTACTGGATAAGTCTTCTTGTGCTTCCGAAAATATATGTGTTTTGAGTGCAGCTTTGTTGATTTCAGCGTCGTACGTCTCGAGACGGGACGTAGTACATAGCACAGAGTGCTGATTGAACTCACCAAACCAGACGTCAAAAGTCTCGTCACAGTGAGCAGACTCTGTGATTGGGTATGATTCGATGAGCTGCTTGGTGGAGGTGAGGATCTTCACCACGTCATGATCGGTCAAGCCGTCAAATAAGTTACTTGGCGAGAGCAATGTATGTGCCAAATCTGGGTCGACATTGAAGAATGAGGGAGAATCAGAAATGTTAAGCTTCTTAAGGATTGGCTCCTTGAAGTGAAGCATTGCTGCCACGTAGATGTAGAGCGAAACAGCCACAGAATTGTAGCTGAAGATAAAGTCCCACATGACGAGAAGATGCGACGTGTTGGAGATGTCGTGACTAAACAACGTCAAAACAGACAGAAGTGCCTGAAGGAACTTGTAGTCAAAGTACATACCATTGGAAGCGAGATACGAGTTGCTCGATTGACGAATCACCTGGAAGAGCGCCGGGTCCACTTCTTCCACAATACATGGAATAAGCTTCAAGTGATTGATGGAGAGTGCAATATCTGAGATCATAAAGTCACGAAGGTGGTCTACTGTGATTTTCTCCAATACCAAGAACGCCTGCTCATCATCGCCCAGACCCAAATCATTGAACACAAGTAGGACGACACTGGCTACATCATGGTAGCCCTGATAGTAGTTGAGAAACGGATACTTGCGGAGAACACGGACAACTAAGCAGAACAAACGTTTGCGCAAGCACTCAATTTCATCTTGCGAGAGAATGGTGGTGAATGACGAGTTCAATGATGTGTGAAGACCGTTGAAGTGACTTAAGACCGTGAACAGTCGTTTCACGTCAAGCATCACCTGGTTCTCGTCCTTGTGTGGAGGAAGGTCATTTGTTCCAAAATGATAGATGTCTGAAGTGGAGAAGAGGCCGTCTGATTGGGTCTCACGCTTTCCGGATAAGTCTACATCCAACAAAAGCGGCCATACTTTTGCTCTCAAGTGGGTGGAAATTAAGCCCTCGGTGGCCCGTGAGTATTCCGTGACCAAGCCTGTCCTTCCAGCGTTGAGGGCTTCCTCCACGGCCTTAATTTTCAAACTTTTAACCGTCTCACTCAATGGAGCCTCTTCCTTATAGAGCGATGTATCGAGAGCGTCGAAATCCACCCACTCCTTTTCCAGTTGGGCAGAGGACCTGCGTCTTTGAACCAGTGGCATAGTGTGAGTGACTTCCTGGGGGTGAATCAAGACGAAATTGTCAAGTTCAGTCCGTCTTTACACTAAGAGCAAGTTTTAGTGCAAAATACAATAACTGTCAGCACCAGTTTGCAAAATCCAACTTGCAAAGTTAAATATCGACCTTCTACTTTGACACTTCCGTTTAACACTTTCAATTGTGAGCCTCAGATTGTCAATTCTCAGCTTGGTGAGCCAGATGATTCTGGTCACTAACTTCAACCAGCAAACTCCACTAGATAAGCTCTAGCCAATGACAGCAGAGTAAAAAATACAGCGGGGGGAAATAGCGCTGTATCAGAAGGCTCCAAGCCAAACGATACTTGCAAAACAATTCGCAAGAGGTGACAAATTAGGCTAAAGATCCCGTCTGCCTAATGTTCTACTAACCTTTCTGGAATTAGATGATCGAAGAGAACATCAGGAGGCCAGCACTGCAGGTAGCGGTGGAGTACGTCGGCTTGTGCCTGTACTCGGAAGATAACTGTAGACTATATAAAGGGAGGGTTCCCCATATTATGGACTAGACACAAGACACGAGGTAAGTCGAAAAAAAGACGATAAACCAAGAGACAGAGAAAGGAGCAAGAAGTGATAAAACCGAAGAGTCACTTCAAAAAGAATAATAATAAAAAAAAAAACAAAAGTTCAACAAAAACAAAATTCAAAATCGTTTTCAAGATCTCAATCAAACTTCTTTTCAAATGACCGCTCTTTCCTACACCACTTCCAAAGACAGGATTTCTGTCGATCTCGACGGAATAGTGTCGGCCTTCCACTATATCTGGTTACGGGACAACTGCCACTGTGAGAAGTGCTTCTTTGATACTACCAAGCAGCGCTTGCTTATTTCGGCCAACATTCCTGAAGACATTCATGCCATTGACGTTCAGGCTTCGAATGATTCCATCTCCATCACTTGGAGCCAGGATGATCATGTGTCTGTTTACGACAAAAATTGGTTGACCTTGCACGCCTACAACCCGCCAATTGTTGCTCGTGAGGATAAGGTTGCTGGTGAAAAGACTGTGTTGGCCAGAAAGTACTGGAAAACTGCTGATATCAAGGGAAACATGCCTACGGTGGACTTCAACACAATCATGGCATCCGATGATGATACAGATGGCGAGGAGGCCATCCGTGACTGGTGCTTGAAGACATGGAAGTACGGATTTACCCTCATTGACAATGTTCCTGTGACTCCAGAAGATACCGAAAAACTTTGTGAAAAGCTCATGTACATCCGTCCAACTCACTATGGAGGTTTCTGGGACTTCACTCTGGACTTGGGCAAGAAAGACACTGCTTACACGACCTTCGATATCTCGTCACACACGGATGGAACCTACTGGTCTGATACTCCCGGTTTACAGTTGTTCCACCTTTTGTCTCATGAGGGAACTGGAGGAACAACTTCGTTAGTAGATGCCTTCCAATGTGCGGAGCAATTGAAGAAGATCGACCCGGAGAGTTTTGATCTTTTGACCAAAACACCTATCCCAGCCCATTCTGCCGGAGAGGAGAAGGTTTGCATCCAACCAGACATTCCCCAGCCCGTGTTCAAATTGGACTTGGAAGGTAACTTGATCCAAGTGCGTTGGAACCAAAGCGACAGGTCGTGTATGGACTCCTGGACCAACCCTGAAGATGTGCCTAAGTTCTACAAAGCCATTCGTCTGTGGTATAGTATCATCACGGACCCAGAGAACGAGATCTTCTACCAGTTGAAGCCGGGCCAGTGTTTGATCTTCGACAACTGGAGATGTTTCCACTCACGGACAGAATTTACAGGTAAGAGAAGACTTTGTGGAGCTTATATTAACAGAGACGATTTTGTCTCCAGATTGAAGTTGTTGAACTTGGGTCGCCAGGCTGTATTGGATCTGATTTAGAGGGAGGATAGGGAGTAGAGGAAGAGTGAACGTTTTATGAATATACGTCTTACCATTCAATTTAGTACTGTAAAAATTTAATGTTTTGAGGTCTGGGCGAGGGGGACGAGCCAGTTCCATGTACTCACTTATTGAAGGTGTTCACAGAAAATACATCAGATCACAACAATTATCTGTTGCATCTATCAATGGCACCATTAGCCGTTTTTCAAGCATTCCTTTCAAATCTAAATCAAATTGATTCTACAATTCTTAACACATTCATCGTTTATTCCTCAACTAGACAAAGGTTGGGATTTCGTCCCAGTCCCATGGATCGTTGAAACGCAAACCAACATCCAACTTGGAGATGGTCTCAATCTCCTCATTTGTAAGGTCAAAGTCGTTAACAGTCAAGTTGGCCACCAAACGCTCGGTCTGGTTGGACTTTGGAATGACAGCAAGACCTCTCTGAGTGGCCCATCTCAACAACACCTGTGCTGTGCTCTTCTTATGGTTTTCAGCAATGGAAACAATGTCTTCGTGCTTGAACAAAGTCACACAGTTATCCACCTTAGGGTGGTCCAACTCCACAAATGACTGAGGACCGAAAGACGAGTATGCGGTGATAGCAATGCCTTTGCTCTGAACCCACTTGACCAATCTTGGCTGCTGCAAGTATGGGTGGTGCTCAATCTGCAAAACAGCAGGAGGAATCTCAGCTCCACGCAACAAGTCCTGGATCAAACCTCCACAGAAGTTCGAGATACCAATGGATCTGACCTTACCCTTCTTAACCATCTCCTCCAACTTCTTCCAGGTGCTAAGCAATGGGACATCCTCGTAGATGAATTTGTCACCGTCACCACAGTAGAATCCTGGAGGGTACTTCTCGTCAAAAGGAACAAACTTGAAAGCAATAGGAAAGTGGATGAGGAACAAGTCCAAGTAATCCACCTTCAAGTCACTCAAAGTTCTGTCCAAGGCCTTTTCCACATTGTCTGGGTGGTGGAAGTTGTTCCAAAGCTTGGAAACAACGAACAACTCGTCACGTGCAACCAATCCTTCGTCAATAGCTCTCTTGATACCATCTCCAACCTCTTTTTCGTTGCCGTAGTCCTCAGCTCCGTCAAAGAGTCTGTAACCAACCTTGATAGCGTTGTAGATTTGGTCTGCGCAGGTGTCGTTGTTGACTTTCCAGCAGCCGAAGCCAACCTGTGGCATTTCGTAGCCCGAGTTCAATTTGATAGTAGCCATGATAGTTAGAGAAGAATGGAAAATTTGAAAGGTGGGGGATTTCTACCATCTTAAATAGAGAGCGCGGGGGTTGGGTTGCGTGGGGCAGAACTGCACACAAGTGAAGTGACGTTGGGGGACATTAGTTGAGTAACTAGTGGAGAAAGGAGTAAATATGGGGAAAAACTTGAGTTGCAATGGGTAATTCGAGGACAAGCACTGCGCAACACTTCCGAATCCAGCAATATATCCATAATCTACCTCTTGGCTCCCAATATTGGCAGAATACTTCTATTTGCTTAGAGACGCCCTTTTTAGTTGCGGATAGCATCAATAATTTAGAGGAAGGTCGAAGCAAGGACTCCGAAAATGGAAGCGGAAAGCTCATATTACGTGCAGGATGAAATCGATTAAAACTCGTCCAGACCAGCTTTCAAGAAAATGGAAACACCCGTACATCTCAAAAAAAAAAATCAAGGCCAAGTCGAGGTGCCTCATCCCACTCTGGTGTACGGGTGCAGCCTCACCCATCAACTTTCCTATTTGGGTCATTTGTAAATACTAACATCAATTGTAGATTTGTAGCCGGGCCCCAATCTTGTCTATATCGACTCAATCCTCTAATTTTTCTTTCTGTTCTCCAATCCACTTCAACCAATGACGATTCCGTTGTTGTTGAAGATCAAGCAGGGCCAGCTGCTGCCTCTGTTTGTTAAGTCCTCAGACACCAATGTCCAATTCCAGAACAAAGAATACAAGTTCGCTGCCATCTACGAAAATGACATCTCGGAATCAATTTTGGATAGGCTCACTGGCCAAAGCTGTGCTTTAGTGCTTATGGGTCCAACTGGAAGCGGAAAGACTACCACTTTAAGAAGTATTCTCGATCACCAAATGAACAAAGATGGAGAAACTTATTTTACTGCTTGTGAGGTCAGTGAAAACAGATCCTTTGCTGATATTGTGGATAACTGCAAGCGTAAGAGATACGTTAGCTCACTTCCAATGGATAAGCAGTTGAAGAAGACCAAACTTGCACAATCGGCCATGGAAAAGGTCTTCTCCGAAAGAAAGACCTCGTCGACGGTATCCAATGCTACCTCCAGTAGATCGTGTCTCATTGTAACGTTATACAACGATAAGAAAACAGTGACAATCGTGGATATGATGGGAAATGAGAAATACGATGCCGCAAACTCCACTTCTAATGTGTTTGCCAACTCAAACGTCTCATCCATCACCCAGCTGCTTTTGACAAGAACAACCAGAACCCGTTCTTCAAATCTCGTGACAAATTTAATTTTCCAGAAGCTCTCACTTTCTAAGATGAAGTTTATCTTGCACTTGGACGAATGTGGCAATGCGGAATTAATCAAGTCCTCATTGTGCAACATTGTGGATGTGGTTAAGGATTTTAGAGTGGAGCCCCCTAGATCGGTTGTGAGACCTTCTTTATCCACCAAGTACGTTCCTAGTTATGCTAGACCCACTGTATCGTCGTTGAGTCCACGAAAGAAATCGGTTGCAAAATCCATCAGGATTACCAAGCCAAAGTTGAATGTGTTCACACCATTGATCAAAAGACCAAGCTTAGCTAGAAGCGTCACCGAGACTCCTTGTGTGCGTAAAAAACCCATGAACAGAACCATGGAGAACTTGTATCAGGTCGAGTTGAAAAGTTTGAAGGAACAGAATGCACAACTCGCCCAGAAAAACATGGAACTTTCATCACTGGCTTACGAAGCCAAGGAGACAACTGCCAAAAACATTTCCGAACTTAAGGAACATCTTTCAGCTTTTAGGGCCCAGGAGCTACTTTCCTTGAAGGAGAGTCTTGCTGGAGTCAAAAATGGGTTCCTGGCTTTGGAGAGTGATCATTCCTCAATGGTTGCAGAGATGCTCTCTAAAGAAAGAGAGATTGATACCTTGAAAGCCTCTAAGGTGGAGGCTGAGGATCGAATTCAAAAATTGAAGGAGATTTAGAGCGCAAACCAGTCCGAAATTGAGCATTCTAAACAAGAAACCGCGACACTCCAGGGAAACATCGAGCAGCTTGAAAAGGAGGTTTCTACTCTCAAAGTACAAGTTGATGACTTCCACAAACGGATCGGTTCGCTCACAGAGGATGTAAGCACTCGTGACGAATCTATCAAATCGTTGGAACGTGACATGGAGTCTCGCCAAAAGAAGATTACAGAATTTGAACACAGCATTGCTATACATAGAGATGAGATTGAGTCTCTAGAGTCTACCATCACTTCTCTCAACGAGGAGTTGGAGAAGCTGAACTTAACGTCCGAGTCGATGAAGAAGCAAGTGGACGCTTTAGAAGATCAACTCGCAACTCTGAAGAACCAGATCGCTTCATTTGAGGGCCAAATGTCCTCTGAGAAAGAACAAATTTCTTTGCAAGAACAGAAGATCTCGTCTTTGCAAGCGGAATTATTACAGAAGGAGCAGACCTTGAAAGATTCCGTGGCTGAGAAACAGAAACTCCAAGAACTTCACCAAGAGGAGCTCGACAAAAATATACAAGAGTCTCAAATTTTGCAACAGCAACTTGAGCTGCAGAGCACTGCTTTGGACAAGTTACAGAATGCCTTCCAACAACAGAAGAGCCAAATCGAGATTTTGGAAAGTGAGAATTCCAAAACAAGCACCGAGAATTCCGAAGCCAAAATTAGCTTGCAAGCTAAAGAAGAAGCCCTCACTATCTTGACCTCCGAGAATGCTGATTTGCAAGAAAAGTTGAATACGC
>Ga0160505_100144_pt1 | contig 54089 bp, 29 predicted proteins | sample DIDeMG_FD_108225 | JGI IMG/M metagenome (GOLD analysis project Ga0160505, IMG submission 108225) | Enriched chicken feces microbial communities from UW Madison campus, WI, USA - DID2874_E49_Stillage MG | ecosystem: Host-associated > Birds > Digestive system > Large intestine > Fecal ... | reverse complement strand
TGGAAGAGCTGGAAGAGCTAGAACTCTTAGAGGTCTCACAAGCACTGGAAGAGCTGGAAGAGATAGAACTCTTAGAGGTCTCACAAGCACTGGAAGAGCTGGAACTCTTAGAGGTCTCACAAGCACTGGAAGAGCTGGAAGAGCTAGAACTCTTAGAGGTCTCACAAGCACTGGAAGAGCTGGAAGAGCTAGAACTCTTAGAGGTCTCACAAGCACTGGAAGAGCTGGAAGAGATAGAACTCTTAGAGGTCTCACAAGCGCTGGAAGAGCTGGAAGAGATGGAACTCTTAGAAGACTCGCATGCACTGGAAGAGCTGGAAGAAGTTCCTCCACAGTCACAATCCCAACAGAACTGAGTTAAAGGACATGAAGAAGTACTGATAGATTTGAAAATGTTCATGATGTCAGAAAGCTCCACAATTCTCTTCTGTAAGTTGGCGTTCAAATCATTGATGTCTGGCATGTCATCACGCTTCGTAGATGCAAAGAAAGAAGAGGCACTAGAGAACGCATTAAAACCACCACTGAGAGTACCAACGGACCAAGTGAGCGATGAACTGAACACGTTCGAGAAAGCAAGGGTTAAGTCGTCTGCATCAGTTGACTTGTCCACATGACATTGCACTTGAAGCGAAGTTGGTAAACAGCACTTGTTGTTGTATTTAACCGGCTTGACAACAATACTGGCGGACCACTTAGCCCAATTGTTCACCAAACAGGAGGAGGGAGTGATCAAATCGAAATCACGGCCACATCCAGTACCTGTAATGGAGAGTTTCTTGACAGAACTATGCAATTGCAGTAACCAGTCGTATTCATGAGTCTCGAAGTTACAAGCAACCTCGAAAAGGTCATCTTTAAGCTTGTTGACCCCGGAGATAGCAAAGTTAGCTTGAGGAATCAAAGAGAGAGTTCTCTCTTCATTTGCAACATTTTCGACAATCTCGTCCCTCTTCGACGAATCACAAGACCAGATTTGAGGAGGAGTACAAGTTACAGTGTTCGTTGTTGTCCCCCAATGTTGGATTTTGAAGGACGAAGACAAGTCACACCAATCGAACAAACCACCAAAAGTGGCAAACACGGGAAGTGCAAAAAAAGCGTATGCCAAGAGGATATTTGAAATAACGAGCGACTTCATGGCAAGAAATTAAGAACCGATTTATGGATACTCTTGAATGTTTCGAGAAACGGAGACAATTTATACCATTTTAGACATCAAATTTGGGTTGCAAAATAGTCTAGACAGATGTCACATAAACACGACTTACGAAATCCAAACAGTCGTTGTGCCAATACGGGCGTATATAGCAGCCGTTGCATGATACAGATGTGCACAACAATGCAACCTCGTATCTTTTAGAGGGTTTTTGTTGCCCTATAGGTCCTTGACATCCTCTAGTTCAGTTGGAAAACCAGCTCTGCATCATGATCCTGCATGAATCACGCTTCTCGCTTGCGATGGTACGCTACCTTGACCGAGGAAGCTAGTCGCTTAAAATGTTGCATCGCTAGAACACATCCAGAAAGAGCCCCCACAAAATGGTCTATTTCAAGTTTACTGAGCAACACACAATCATGTGATGAAGTATGTATGCTTTTGGTGAAGTAGAATTAGATCTAAATCAAATTTCTTGGATTACCACCATTGAAGATTTAAAAAGCAGGGTGGGGAGAAAACACCTAGATGATAATTTTCAAAGATGTGCTCTCATGGACTATTGTCGCTATTTTTCGCTTCACGGTCGGTTAGGTTTGGCTCAGGGGTTTAGCTTGCAGCGAGGGCCCGCTTGTTTGCTCGCTAAACCTTAATGCGCAAGGTTTGAAACCTTACGAAAGTGGTGAACATGAACACGGGCGAATGGCTCCAACGTTCAAATCCGCGTCGCTAGAATAAATAATATGATTCTTCGAGGAATTGGGACTAATGGCTGAACACATAGGGTAGTTTTGAAACTATTTTCGTCGGTCTTAACGTCCATGAATTTCACCACAATTCGAGGTAAAGTAAAGGAATGAAAAAGTTCCAAATTTTCATCAATGCAAACCAAAAAAATATTCAGTAGACAAACAAACACAACTATAGGTTTCCGTCATATTGTACTTCGGCCACGACATGGAAGGTCCATCACGGTTCAAACCTCGTATGTCTGGTTAGTGAGCTCTGATCATATCTGGCTCTCCTATCAAATCTACTTTTCCTCTCTTCATGTGAAGGGTCATAAAAACAACGTGAATTTCACAACCGTCTCCTTGAAGACGCGTCGGGTGAAAGGCGGAGACGTGTGGTTGTGGAAGACCTTGTCTTGGAGCTATGGCGCAATGTAAAAGATCAAAGTATGGTCACGAACGACTCAAATGATCAAATCGATACTACTTGATTCAACTTTGGTTGGCCTTTCAAAGACCGTAATGGAAGTTTCATCAACTCACAAGTTCAAAATAGCATGTCCTCATTGGTGCAAGGCGTCAAAATCACAGTTTAAGGCATGGCGGCAATGTGTTGAGGCGGTCGAGAAGGGCAGCCGCCGACATATCGGGCAGGACAAAGGCTCTAATATTCTAATAAGCAATGTCACGTAACCCAAATGGGCCCGAAAGCCGCTGTGTTAAGCTGTGATGTTAAACAAGAACAAGTATGACGAAGGTATATTGAAAGGGGAAGAGAGACATTTTAAGGGAGAAGAAATCGCAAGGACGAAAGCAAAGTGAAAGGTCAAAGGTTGAACATAGCTGAAGAACAAAGGAAGCAAATATAGAAAGGGTTTATAAAAAGGGGAGCAGAGTATACGAGGTCACGGAGATAAAGTATCATGACGCATTGCCCTTGATTGGCCATGGTAATCCAGAAACCATTACTTGTGAATTGACCACTTATACATATCTATTTGGAAAACCTCATTGTTGGTGGTTAACTGCGTTCATGTGTTCCAGGCACATTGAATGGCAGGAACAACAAACAACTTGAACGTACATTTTGCCCATAAGATTTTGCAAAGGTGTTATTAATTTCAAAATTGATTTCCATACCTTTGATTAATGTTTACTTGTTTTCGAAACGAATAAAGTTCACTGGATGTTGGGAACGTCTGACATGAATTGTCGAATGGAAAAGGAATACACGCTTTGCGAGAAGATACAAAAGCTACATCTATTTTGGTCTGTTATTTCCGTTTTGGTTGGCCCTTTTCCGTTTTGACCCCTGGTATTTCCATTTTGGACGTTATTAAAGTTTGACCAAAAATGGCTAATACGCTTTGATACATGACTAATTTTCCTAGTTGGTGACATTTCCTCTCCAAGTTACATTGTTGTAGAATGCAACTTGTAAGTGGAGAAAATTGGATGAGATTGAATATTCTTTTGAACTGAGGGGTAGTCGTTGAGGACTCATCGGCAAATACAACCTAAAGAAGCTTTTTGTCGAGGTTCAAGAATTTTCTTGATATTCTCTTAAGCGCGAAGGGCTCGAATGAGGTACTTGATGGTAGTAAATTTCCAGGACTAACTTTACAGATAGATTATTGGACTTTTTTACTCTTGCTTCTCTGGATTTGGTTTTCAAGCAAATAGTGATTCTTCTTGGATCTCTGTATCCTCATGATTAGATTCGGTGAAGGTTCTAATAATCATGCGCTCAATACTAAGTATGAAGGATTCCCATGGTGTAACATGGAAAGTTTACGTTTCCAATTGAAGGCTTTACTTTCATGAACTTAGTTTCCTCCCGTTGAGGCTGGCAGGATTACTTTCTTCGGTTAACAGCAAACTTTAAGCTTTGGTTGAGGGAACCATCCGGATTCAGTCTTGCAATTCAATGAGATGATGGCAGTCAGGATGGTTTATCTGATGACGTTCTCCAATATCTTGCTTTTTTGGTGTATTGTTCATGCTGGGGGTTTAGAGTACGTGATCATAAATGATGTTAGTGAAAATCTTTGGTTTACTATTATTTCATACTGGTTGCATCCTCTGCAAAACCTGGTGATGTGGTCCAACGGTTTGACAAAATCCGATGAGCGAACCAAAGGAGCTTAAGAATATGCAAATACGAAGCTCGTGAATATGGGGTGCAAAAAGGACTGAATGTTTTCTGGAAGACATCAATATTTCGGCTAATATAAGCCCTCGAGTATCTACTTGGCTGCTCTCGATTTTCATTGACAAGTTCACCAAATCATTCCGTCGCTACCTGCGGTACCACCTCAGTACCGCCTCAGTACTACCACAGTACTAACATAATCTTATCTTGTCTACAAACATGTCACAGCGCAGAAGGAAAACTCGCATCTCTCAATGGTCGATCTTTTCCAGAACAATAGGCTACTAAAACATGAGTGCAGTAGAGGCCACTGATCAGTCTAATTCTTCAAAACATATCTCTGTGTTCTAAGTGGACACTTAAAGGTTCCCGGCGGCACGAAAAAATATTCTCGCCTCTGCCATTGTTCTCTGTTTTGATGTTATCTACACATTTCTTTTTCCTTTCTCAACAGGCCAACATATTCCCACCAATTTCTCACTGTCAAAGTATTTGTCATATGATCAATTTCGAGCTCTCCACCCTTTCCCAAATTGACATGCCGCCCCAAATGGCCCGTTTCTGTCTTGGTAAACGTGTAACTCCACAACCTCGAGAGATGTCTTAGTATTGCATACCAGGGATACATTGCCTGTGTAGGTGCTTACAATCTTGCCGGACATTTGGTGATGATAGGCAACTGGAAAGACCTTCAGTCTTCATCGGACCATAATTAATGAAAATTGCGAGGTTGCACCCCATCCGTTTCCTGTCCATTGTCTTTAGACCATCAAGGGCGATCCGAACATGCCCAGTATCGGACCTTCCGTTACCGAGCCTTGTCTTCCAATCGCATTAGTGGACGCTAAAAAATATAGGTCGCAGCGATCTATGAAGATCCACTCAATGTCTTTTGCGTTATAAAGAATGTCACATTGGCGGTCCCTTTTCAACTCTACTTGTTTGCTAATTCTCTAAAACCCATGAAGTCCCTTCGTGGATTCATAATCGCCAAATCTCGACATTTTTGGTTTATCTCCACCCTATCTTCTCAGCCTTTTTCACTCCACAATTCCCTGCACCGAACATCACGTGTGGCTACTCTCATAACTTCACAACCTCCAAACTTAAGATTTCCTCCTCCATGTCTGGTCCTCCTCTTCGATTAGCGGCAGTCAGCGACATCCAGGGGGATTGGGACTCGTTGGCGGCTATTGCGGCCGAGCAGCACGCCTCATACATTGTTCACACTGGCAATTTCGGCTTCTGGAACCCCACCACCGCTGAAAGAGGAGCAGATTTAGCATATTTGAAACAGATTGTGGCGTTTCTGGCGATCTTGCCTCGATCCTTGGTCGCGGAACTAAATGATTTATCGGTCATTAACGGGAATGCCAGTTTGGGGCCCGATATCGACGGTGAAAAGGCTATAACCGAGGCCTATCAGAATGTTCTCCGTAAACCCAACATGCTCTCGCACATGGACGCTTATTTGGCGGGCACTAAGCAGCTTCCATGTCCCGTATACACCATCATTGGACCTTTAGATGATCCAGCCATCGTGGAGAAGTTTTTGTTAGGGGTTTATCATGTTCCCAATTTGTACATAGTTGACCACAAAAGGGCCTATACGCTCACAGGAGAGGGTCCGAATATCCGCATATACGGTCTTGGCGGCAACTTAAAGGTCCACAGCTTGTTTGATAGCGGTAGCTTGGATACTGAGCTAGAAACAGCAAGTGACTCTGATGATAGTGACTCACTGGAGGTCCCCATCAAAAGTGGAGATTTGTGTGGCCGCACAGGCGACTTGTGGGTTACGCTTTTGCAGGTTGCACGGCTCTACTTGAACGCCCATAAGGAGAAACCTCTGGAGCGGACGGTCAACATTTTCTTGACGCATCTGCCTGTGGTGAAGACTCCACTTCTTGAGCATTTGGCCATTATTACTGGTGCAGACGTTACCGTGAGTCAGGGCCTCCACTTCCGGTATCCTGTCCTGGGAAATGGAATGAGTTTCGTAGATAGCATGGGTGGATCTGCTGGATACATCGAGAACTACCGGTCAAAGTTCTCCCGGTTGCGCATGATTCTCGGGGAGTTATGGTTAGCCATCAAGAACGACGTCTCCAAGCTTTTAGAAGACGATTCTGAGTTGCGTCAGCTCATCGAACTTGGACTTAGTCTTTTCGATAAGATCCCTGTGACCATCAGTGAGTCTATTGACAAGATCGTGAAATTGTCATTGGAAGAGACAGATGAAGACGACGAAGAGAATATGGAGATCTCCAAGTTGACCTTGAAGAAAATCAACGACATGTACTTTTCAGCCTACTACAAGCTCTGGCACTTCAATCTCTGCGATCACTTAATTACAGACGACTTGGAACCTGAAGATCTGGACTCAAGCGACCATGATGGCCCTCCCGAATTCAACGTGATGGTTTTTAGTCTAGATCGGAAGGGATACTTCAGGTTAGTGCATTGCAACAGCCAGGGATTCAACTTTCTGACTATTCGTGATATTCCAGAGGAAGAAGACGACGACGAGCAATTGGAAGATGAGGATGAATCTGAAGAAATTTCCTCTGATAAACAAGATGAAAGTTTGCGAAGAACCAAGGAACTCCTCAACAGCACTTACAAGGACTACAGAGCTCGGGGTCGGGGTCGCGGCCGAGGACGATCGAGAGGCGGCGTGAAGCGGGGACGTTCTACACGAGCCGTTTAGTATATGGGATACAACTTCTAGTTGGAACTTTTGGCTGGAAATTTTTGGCTGGAGCTAGATTTCTGGTGAAGTTTATCATCTCATAATAATAACCAACATGAACATATCAACACAGTTGTGAATGCATCATGATGTCAACCAACATGTGAACTTAACTAGAAATGGAACACTAGCAGGTGTTACTATCTGTCGACTGAGTGCCAGAACGTTGTTATATCTTCTCTTGGTGCTTAAGCATATGATATACCAGAGGACTGTTAATGAAGTGGCCGAGGGATAATTGCAAATGTCATAATAATCCTGGAGGACAGAAATTGCTAATAAAGGCGAGAAGACCTTCACAGACTGATGTGGTTGCTCCTGAAGCCGGCTTCAATCATAAATTAAAACTTGATACTATCACCACAAGCACCTATTCTACACGCTCTAACTTGTAGATTGTATTGCTATATATGCTCGGTGCCACACCGAATGAAATGACGTCGGATAAAAACCTTCCGAAACCCATGAGGTGACGTTTCCACCCTCCAACTAAGTATGCTCAATGGTGTCCACCAATGAAATCCTCCTTGAGTCTGTAAAAGATGTAGAACCACATGGTGGCACCAAGGAACTTTGCACCGTACTTGACCTTAGGGTCCACGTGTGGCTTGCTCACTGGGGCGTGACGAATGTATTTGGCGATGTGGTGGGCAGCCATTATGGATAGATTGTAGTAATGAAGGTTGGTTTTTTAGTGAGGATGTGGTTGGTTGGTCTATCTGCAGGAGCATTAAAGAAGTTTGGCTTTGAGAGTTTTGGTGTACGGATGTACCAATGAGACATCCTTACATCTTTGGTGTACGGGTGTGTAGTTGGTTTTTACTGCATTCTTACCATCACAAATTAAATGATACACTTACAAAAAAAAATCAGATGCGGGTTAATATTTAGGTGTACGGGTGTTACATCCTTTGGTTTAGGCGCCTAGGCATAAGCGAGGATGTACTTGAATTTGCACTAACCGACATTATGGCAGAAAATATTCTGGCCCCATTAAACACTTGCTAATCAAGGGCCCGGCCAGGATGTTTGTGCATGTAGCCGGATAAGCGACCCCGAATATTTCATGCAGCAGAATATCTCCGTCTGCATGGCAACCGGAAAGATCGAATTCTAATTGACCCTCAATCAACAAATACGGAGAGCCACAATAGTAGACAGTGAGCATGTTTCCATGAAAAAAAAAGAGCATTTAAATGTTAAGGTAGGGATTTGAAACTAATAAACTTAGTACTTGTTCATAGATGATCTCACAACGGTGTGTGGTCCTACTTCTATTTCTTATCTTAAGAAAATGTGCCATGACCCACCATCCACATCTCACACCGAATGTGAAAAACCCTGTAAAGAGAATAGTATTCATCAGATCGCAGAAAATCGGGCTAACGGCATCAATAATGAAATTATGAAGGGTCTGTCGATCGGTGTCATCATCACACCTGTAGGTCTCATGGTTGCATGATGTGAGAAGGGAAGTCAAAATTTCGAGGTAATGGTGATATTTTTGAAGTTTATGCATCGGCATCATTTATGACATGCAAAGTCCCGGCCCTTCGTAGTTTGTTTTAATCTGGCGTTATATGCGTGAAACCCTGAAATCTGAAAAGAGAAGGAGGAGAGTCATTCACACTTATCGAGTTTTGGGACAATGTCTCCTTGACACATGGTGAAGATCGCGATTAAGGATTTTTGTCGCTCTTTTAAACACCATGGAGTTTGATGCTCTTGCAAGAAAAAAAAAATTGAATCCATTAGAAGTTTGAAGACCCGTAAGTTGCACGTTATAAACAACCGATATTTTTAATGATTCTAATCTTTGTACATCTCTCCTGGATCTTTTATTTTCTTCCCCTTTATCTATTTGCTCCTTTGCCCTTTAATAATCGAATATTTTTTCTTGTACTAATTTTTATTAATGCATTTGCTTTCTTTTTTGAATATTTTGTCTCAAGTCCAAATTTTGGGTATTTTTTTTCTTCGCTCCTTGACTCTTTCTCAATTTTTCCTTGTAAGTAACCTCATCTTTATCATCAAAATAGTATTTGTGTTATTTCAAGTGCTGAATCACTAAGGTACATGCCCACTGATAGACGATCTTTTAGTAGGCTTAAAGACGATCATAACATTTTAGAGGTACCAACTGGGCATGGTGCAGGTGTTGCGTCGGGTAAATCTCCTAACGATATCAAATACCTTACATGGGAGGCAATTGTTTCGAACAACAATAGTCCAAAGCTTAAGAAAATTGTTCGAAATAGAGTCTAAGGAGGTGCAATTAGAGCACAAAGGTAAAATAAAAAAATGTGGAATCCTAATCGCAGAACCTAGTCGGTGCTTCGCACTTGTCCATTTGTTTGCCGACTTTCGTTTGCGTGACAAAGCATCATAAATCAACGAGACAGAGAATGTTGAGGACAGTATCTTGCAGCTGACATTACAGAGATAATATGAGCTGTATGTGCCGGCCGCATGGTGCATATGCCCACATCCTAAAATCATGCAATATTGCCGCGCGTGCAGAACGTTGTCTCAGTATCTTCTTCCATGGAAATGAGCTCAACGGAATTCCAACCAAATTACCGACTTGCATGTCGTAGAATTCACTACACGGCAGGGGTATCACAATGCGAATGTATGTTCAATTTCCTCAAGCGTATCTGTATGGTATCCTCCAAGTATTTTCTAGCCCGCCGGGGTGCGTTGGCGAGCACAAAAACAACAAAACAGATCGACCAAATTTTTATGTGCGCGCATCTGCGACCCACTCTATCATAATGAAATTGGCAAGTTCTAAAGAGGCAGGGTTCTTTTTCATTGTTAATGTTGCTTTGAATTATAGCCGGCGATCGTTTCCCAGAACGTTCTTCGAACATGCACTTACATGAAGCCTTCCACCCGACGCACCATTTCCTTACTTCGCAGAAACTTTTGCCTTGGCTGTGCTGCAGAGAACAAACTATCTGGTGGAAGTGTCACAGGGGGGGCAGTGGCTATGGGTTCCTGGCACATCCATGGAAAGAAAGTAGTCACGTGTTGCGAGTTGTAACTTTACACTTAAGAGAGAAATATTTTGAGAAATAGTGATGACAGTGTGGGGAATCTCAGTATGAAGGGAAGAGCAACATTGTCAGGGTTGGAATTGGTCCGTCAAACTATAAAAGCAACGTCATGGGGTATCTTTATTCAGGTGCTTGTCGCTAATCGGGAACGCCCTTCGGCAACATAGTGAGTATATGCATGAGGACCTCTATAGACATGACGTATGCCAATCTGGAGCAGGCAGGAGCATGCAGAAGCCGGCAGGATGGCACTCTTCATGAAGAGGTGTAACGTTTGGATTATGGCAAGCCGCATGAGGGTTACATTTTCATGTTGAGGGCATAGACTTTCGTCCATGCAGCATGTTCGAGAGTGGACCCACTGTAATTTGGAGGGGCTGCATACTCCACAAATGTTACATATCTATTACTTCAGAACAATGTATACATGCATCTAGGTGGCAGGGTTTCAGGTGATTTCCTTGTAAGTATTGTACCACTGATCCTGGGACTGGAGAGCGGAGGGAGAGCAAGGTGGTATCCCCGTTGGTTGCACTATGCGTTATGCGTTGGCAATCACTGCTGCACTTTTGGAGCACTTAAGGGCTGGTACAAGCAAGGAAAATCCTACTACCAAAGTTGCTGGCACCTGCGTCGCAGAGAAGGTTTGTTAGTTCTACCAAGTAGATTTTGCTGTTGTTTGCGATTTACATTAAATAGGTATAGTTGGGTGTTGCTGGGCAAAGTGATCTGATAATCTATCGAAGATTGCGCTTTCGGAGTTTTCGCTTTGAGCGCCATTTGCGAGTCTTTACGAAAGTTTTTACTTCAAATTGCGAGGCTTTTGTATTGTTCGTATTGTTGATTAAGTTGTGACTTGAGCAGTTGCTTCTGAAGCTCGTTCAAATGCTATTGCAAGCGCTGGTATGGGTGCTTGTGCAACTGATGAACTTGAGTTTATGCCAGAATAATTTTGTGATCTAATCTTGAACCTTGGAGATGCTTCTCTGGTGATGTGTCACTCTAAATTCTGCGACAGTATTCGGGTACCCTTAAGCAATTTTTTATCCCATGCATCGGTAGTAATTTTTATCTAATAATTTTCTCCAGCATAATTTTATTATCCATCTCGTATTGCCAGTATGTTGCAGTTTACTCTTGCATTTACTCTGTTTAGTGTTTACTCTTGAGATTTCATCTCCAAACAAGTGTGGGTACTGTTATTATGTAGCAATCAGTTCCCACCTGAACTTAAATGTCTAAATTATTTCAAGGTCATTTCCATTATTCAAAAGATTTCATCTTTTCTCTTTCTTTTTTCACTCTTTATATTGGTTCTCTTTCCATCTCTCCTTTCCTCTTCTTTATCTTATTTTCCTCAATTTCTCATTCTCCATTAACACTCCAACCGACTTCAACTTTTTTTTTCTTGCCAACCATTGTGCATCGTTCAAAGCTAGCTTTCTCCGCTTATTGTTTATTATCTCCAGCCTCTCCCATTTGTCTACGCCGCTTGCCCTTCCACGTTGTGTACCCTTAGACTGTATTTGAGAGGCTTGCAAATCCATCCGATTGTTTGCTCATCAATGAAGTCCAACAATAAAACGCTAGTCGAGAAGGTTAGTCCAACACTACGGGAATGTTGGTTTTGAGGTTCATTGTCGACGAGGAGAATGTAGCCGGATGAGGAAATGGATACTGGCTAGCATCAACTTCAACCATGTTCTGCCCAACGTGGAAGTCAAAAGCAAGGTTGTGGGGCCAATGGTTGTTTTGCGATGTTTGGAGCTTGGCTCTTGCGTTGGAAGGAGCCGAAAGCTTGTGAAATAGAGTCTTTCAATGGAGTTAATGTCGATGACAATTGGGTTTGGACAATTTGTCGTGATCCAAATGACTGTGGTGCGCTGAAGAAAGCAACACGAAGGGATTCCAACATCATTCTGTTGGCATTTTTTTGCTTGCATTTTTGCTGGAATCTCTGTTAGTATTCCAAATTGAAATGTCTTTTGGTTATCGAAACGGCTTGTGATTTTAGAGGACTCAGTTAGGGGACATCACCAAAGAAGCACCATTTCACCACATTTTCACCCTTTGAGAGTTACACATCTCACTAAGAATTCATTCTTAATTGCTTCAAATGAGTCTCTGAAGAATAAGAAATCATATTCTGTTGGAATGAACCTTCAAGAACGGCAGGAGGTATATGTTTTCTGAAATCCATCAAAGCTAGCTCTTTACGAAATTTCCCAACCAAAACAAAGAGCACAGCAAGCTTTCATTTAACTCACGGTCTTTCAACTTTACTACTTCTTGAAAGTTGGCAGACTGTTCCCTACATTGAAGGCTAATCATCGAAAATCATCGTAATCGATCGAAAATCATGGTATATCGTGGCACATCAGATTTCCTACATGATTATCCCTTGACACAAAGTCACATTCACGACAAAAGAGAACACTTTAAGGGAGCCTGGGATAAAACAGTCCTTTCATTTGAACTACCTATCTTTAACTACATCTGAATCCAATGGAATCAACATAATTAAAAAATGACACCGTCCACTATTAACAAACTATAACGCCAGTTCCATAAATAAAACAGCATAAGACTCTAGCCTTTGTCGTTCTTCATATCATTCTTCAAATGAAGCTTGTAGTGTCGGGCCATGTTGGACTTAACGTTAAAAAGACGACCACATCCTTCCCACTCACACTTGTACAACTTGACGCCCGTATGAATGTAAAAATGAATCTGAAGCGATGATGGTCGCTTGAACACCTTCAGACACACTGGGCATTGGTTTTTCTTTGCACCTGGCATTCTGGGCATCTGTAGAGATGCGTCAACAGCCATGGTTCCTGGCATATTGCCTGCCAACGGATGTGTTCCACCACCAGTGTTTCCGTATGGTGTCCGGTTGCCATTACCATCTATCTGATCCATTCCCAACGTTCCTCCAACACCCACGTTGCCTATGCCACCCATTTTCTGTGAATTGGGTCCATATGGCAGCGAGTTCATCTTGAGAAGCGAGGGACTGGTGTTGTACAGTGGCTGCATCATCAGAATGCCGCTTTGCAGCAGCGTCTGGTGCGACTGCAAACCACTGGGTATTGACGCAATCTGGCCGGACATTGGGTACTCGAGTGGTCCCAGGTAGCTTTGTTGTAGCGTCAGCGGGGCCGATTGCAGTTGTGGTGGCTGCTGTGTGGGTTGCAGCTGTAATGTCAGTACCGACAGTGCCGGGGTGCTCCATGGGTTGGTGCCGGCCTGGTACATGGCCGCATTAGCAGTCGAGGCGACCGAGTTTTGCAGCACGTTGTTACTGTTTGGTATCAGCAACAGAGACACGTACTGAGAATGCACGACGCCAGCCAGGGCGCCATTAGCCCCCAATCCCACATTAACATTTCCCATTGCATTCGACGGGCCATTGGACGACACAGGCTGTTGATAGTAGGGGATCATAGGAGGCTGGATGTAATAGTGCAGCTCTTGCTGTTGGAGGTTCGAGGATGCTTGCTGAAACCCGCTGGGGGCGGCATAGTAATCGTTGGTTGGGAAGGGATGCAGCATTGGCTGCGCCGTCAGCATGCGTGGGAGCAAAGCATGCGGAGGTTGGGCCTGCGGAGGAAGCACTGGCGCCTGGGGAGACATGCGGTCTTGAGTTTGCTGGGTAGGCAGATCAGGCTGGGGGTAGAACAGGCGCTGTTGTACCGCTTGGATCTGTGGTTGAGCCAGCGATGGATACTGCGAATACGCCTGCGACGAAAAGAGCGGCAGGTTCTGCGAGTAGGGGTCGTTCAGTGTCTGGAAGTTGGAAAGTGCCTTCTGAGAAGCAGAGACACCCACAGGTACACCCAGAGACTCTTGGTCGCCTTGTACTGGTGGCTGGTGATGCTGTGTAGTCGAAGGAATCTGACTAGCCTGCGAAGTGTCGTTTGGAGACACTGGAACTCGATGGGAAGTAGAGCTCACAACAGAGGCAGCGTGGGATGCTGGGCGACTCGTGGAAAGATTTGTGTTGGAGGAGGGGCCTTGATTGGTGGGACCTTGGTTTGCAAAACCTTGATTAGCGTACCCTGAGTTGGTAATACCTGGATCGGCAAGATCTGGATTGGAGACACCTGGATTGGAGATACCTGAATTAACGAGAGCTGGATTGCCTGGGTTACTTGGATTTCCTGGATTTCCTGGATTTCCTAAAATGGTGTGATTGACACTATTAGCAGAATTGAAAGAATTGACGCCTGGATTAGCTGGATTGACAGAATTAATCACGCCTGGATGTGCCTGAAAAGCTACAGCAGAAATTCCAGGAACTGACACACCTGACACACCAGGGAGTCCCTTGGAGCCGCTGGAAGAGAGGTTCTGCGCTATAGACGTCTGCGGGTAGGCAAACTGCTGACCGACTTGCAAATAGGAGGAGGAGCCAGTCGTAAAAGGCTGCATGTGCAAGCCAGATGGGACCACCGGGAAGTGTGGAGGGTGGGAAAAATGGACAGTAGGTATGCAATTACCACCCGGTAAGTCGCTTGCGCTGGGTATAAGGGGCGACGAAGCCAACAGGCGATGCAAGGAGCGAAACACTCAGGACGGCTAAAAGCCTATGGGAGTTTTTTGGAGGATGGGAGAAAAGAAAAACAGGACAGTTCACTGCGGTTGGATGGCCGCTAGTTTGAAACGAAGTAAGCGAAGAATGGGAAACAAAGAAGGAAAAACGAGGCCTGCGTAAACTTGGCGATAGAGGCTTTAAGTAGAAAGAGGTCGAGGTGGCTTGCATGGCAACATTAAAGGCGAATTTGGGTGCCCCACTGGTTGGAAAGATGTTCTTTCCTGCTTACTGGAGATTACGACGAACAATCATCCAGGTCCATGCATAAACCTAAGTTTACTGCATTGGGCACGCAACGCACAGCACGAAAGCCGCATAGGACGCATAAGCAGCTGCACGAGGTGCACTGCGCGAGGAGAAGCGTGCGGGAGGACACTTTTCGCTGCTCGTGAGGGAGGGGGAGTCTGTGTTAACTGCAGAGGTCGGGTAGATTACAGTCACTCGAGTGGACTTACATTGTTTTGAATGATTGCATTTGGTTGTTTTCATCAACTTCACTTGCAACTTGTGGACACCTTGAAAGAAGTCCATCACGTTCCACGGTGGATCGTTCTACAAACCTATGACTCTTGCAACGTTCATAATGCAGCACTGCCAAAAGAAACGTACGCAAGCATCTTCATTGCATAGACATTTCATATCGGATCAAAGGCCCCAGAAAACTCGGCCAAACCGTATCCATCTCTGCTGCATTGCCACCTCTTACCTTGCCGCAAGGTGGTTGCGTCCCGTTTGCTCATCTCTGGTCGATCCCACTGCAAATCTCTGCTACCATCCTTCAGTCTGCTTACATTCGCGTTACGACGTGCTCACCGCATCCTTGTACACCTCTTGCATCCCTCTTGCGCCAGTTCTGCCATCCAAGTATTGTTAACCGACTGCCCGTTAATATATCCTCTCAGAACCAAGTTTTATCCATTATGGGCCCTTTCAGAGCTTTGCCTCGGCTGAAACCAACAAAGAAGTTCTATTAATCGTGGGCAATTCTACATTTTTATTCCATCTTTACGTATTCCACTTAACCCCACAGGTGATGTTTTGATTCCTTCCATGCGCCAGTGTCAACTCATCAAACCTCCTGCTTCAAGCGATTCTGACAAGTTTGTGTACATTGAGATATTCGGGAAACCGGCATTTTTTTTTGTCTGTGCGGATCGTATTGCACCACTATTCCGCTTTTAACTTTGAGTCTCTGCAGCTCCCATGCATGGTGGACAACGCGCATGGATATTTGAAACAGTCACTAATTATCATAAGGTCATTCAGCTCAAACTCAACCGGTCATGCCCTTGAAAAAAACACAAAGTCGTGTGTGTGGCTAATGAATGGTACGTAAGAGAAATTCAAGTCAGACATATTCTCCGGGCACAATGCTCGCTAGCGATGTTTACACCGAATGTAGTGGATTTATCACCCCTGCGGAGAAAATCGAGCAAATCCAGATCAGCCATGCATAATTTCCGCACCACGTGAGAAGTGAAGAAGCGGAAAAAAGATCACGTGAGTCTGCAGGAGAAAAAGAAAATAGAATAACAGCCGAGTTTTTATAAATCTTCGTCTTCAAGCCTCTATGTCACGTGGAGGGTCTTTACGAGATCGTCTACATCTGACTTTAGTGGAAAAAAAGGTTAGTTGTCAGTGTGCTTTTTTCATCTAAATTCTGTAGATTTACACTCCAGAGCATATTTAATTTTATTCTATTCTACCCCAAAGTTACTCAGTCACGTGATCTATGTATCCCAACTTTCTAACCTCCATTAATCCCCTATGAAGTTTCATTTCGCAACAAAAGTCTAGATCAACTGAGCCACCCCCAGCCTTTGGAATCTAATGCTGCAGCATTCTCCCCTATTACATTGCTGAAAAGATCTGATTCGTTGAAGTCATGTCAAAACTAACTTGCGCTGGCTAAACTGATCGGTGTGCAGGAAAGCCAGCCTATTATTGACACCTCAGACGTCATTCGCAACCTGTCACTGTGGGTGTCCCCTTTTCAGCACTCTGGCTGATTTCCTGATCCAGCTTTGACAGCCAGCCCAATCGAATATATTGGGACTGTTCGCCAGCATAAATCGACTTGGTGACCGTAACTTCTTCTCCGGATTTTGATCTCAGGGGAAGGAATGCCAGCACAGAAAAAATATATAAGACAATCTAATGGCTGCGAATTAGTTCTTCTCATCATTAGTTTCTTCAACACTTCTCTAGTTTCACATTAAAAAAAAAGAAAATCACATTCTAGCTTCTTGCTATCTACATCTACTACAATATGCATCTTTCACTTGCCACTTTGAGCTTGGCTGCTTCTGCACTCGCTGCTTACATTCCATCGGAGCCTTGGACAACTTTGACACCAGAAGGTGACCTCTTGGGCGCTACCACAGACTACACCCACAAGTTTGGAATCCAGATTGTCACACTTTCGGGCCTGTACTCGGTGGATCCAAACCACCACAAGAGAGCGGTCAACCAGATCAATGATGGACAGATCCAGGAACAGACCCTGGTGCTGTTGTCTACTCCAGCTACCACCACTGCCTCAGTGATTAACCAGATCGGTGACGGTCAAATCCAGCATCAAACAACAACGGCATCCGTGGTCAATCAGATCGGCGATGGCCAGATCCAACATCAAACAACCACTGCTGCTGTCGTCAACCAGATTGGCGATGGTCAGATCCAACATCAGTCATACACTCCATCCACTGTCACCACCGCTCCCGTGATTAACCAGATCGGAGATGGTCAAATTCAGCACCAAACTGCCTCTGTTGTTAACCAAATTGGCGATGGTCAAATTCAACATCAAACTGCCTCAGTTGTTAACCAGATCGGAGATGGCCAGATTCAGCACCAGACTTCTTCTGCTTCCGTTGTCAAGCAAATCAGTGACGGACAGATCCAACACCAGACTTCTACCGCTTCTGCTGTGAACCAGATCTCTGACGGACAAATCCAGCACCAAACCTCATCTCACTCTACTGCCACTGGTGTTTCGCAAGTCAGTGACGGACAAGTGCAAGCTACTGACGTAGCCGGTTCTGATGACGATAACTCCGACATCCCAGTTGCATGTATCACATCCGAGTCGTTGACCATGACTTTGAAGGATTCTGTTTTGACAGATGGTTTGGGAAGAATTGGTGCCATTGTGGCCAACAGACAGTTCCAGTTCGATGGTCCTCCACCACAGGCTGGTTCCATCTACGCTGCTGGCTGGTCCATCACTGATGACGGACTCTTGGCCTTGGGTAACTCTGCCATTTTCTTCCAGTGTAAGTCTGGTGACTTCTACAACTTGTACGACACGAACGTCGCTGCTCAATGTGAACCAGTCCACCTTAGTGTGATTGAGTTGGTTGAGTGCTAAATGGGGGGTATATATAGGTTTGCTTTAAAATGAAATTTCGACTGATTTTTTTTGTAATTTTTATCCTTCTAATAATTTGTTTATCTTTCTAATAACTTGTCTTCCTCTCTCTGCCCTCTTTTCTTTTCTTTCTTTTCTTTCTTTCTTTTCTTTTCTTTTCCCTTTGTTTTTCCTTTCTCTTTCTTATCCATATTCAGTTTAATCTACTACTTCTACTATTGTCTTTCCCTTCCCTGGATTCGAACTATCTATCTTCTATCTCCTTAAGAATCCCTTTTGCTTCCTTGTGCCCGTATCCTGATTAGTCATGGTGTATGCCACACTGGTGTATAGTGAGTTTTCAGACTCTAAAATGTAAGCATCGTCACCGACTCCTTCGTCATAGTGTAAAGTCACTGAACTAAACAGCGCAAATGGATCATCCTCGTTATCGCTCTTTGGCTTGCTTGCAACAGTGGATGGCACTTCTTCTTGACTGAGCTTAGGCTCGGGCTTCTTGTCGTTCTTTTTGCTTTTGGTCAATACGGGGATCATTGGAGGCTTCTGGTTTCTGAGAAGCGCCCACTGTGTGTTTTTGAAAAATGCATGCGATTTGATGTCCGAGGCTCCCATCTTGGACCCCAAACGCTTTGTCTCATCCTTGATCAACAATTTCTTGATGAGCGACCGGCAGTTGGATGATACCAGCTGTGTGTCTAAAAACCGCACGTCACGCTTCAACACATTGCTGAACGTAGCCTTGCGGTCTCTCCCTTTGAAAGGGGTTGTTCCATAGAGCATCTCATAGATAAAAATTCCAAGTGTCCACCAGTCAACTGCACTTGTATGGCCCTTGCCTCTGATCACCTCCGGGGCAATGTATTCCTCGGTTCCGACAAATGAGTTTGTACGGAATCCGTCGATACATGCCTTTGTGTCGATGGTTGGATTGGCTGAGTGGTGGTTTTTGCTAAACTGAATCTCTGGATTTTTGGCACTGGCAGTTTGCTTAGATAAATCGAAGTCACTGAGCATAATGTGTCCCAGCTGGTGAAGCAAGATATTCTCTGGCTTCAAGTCTCTGTAGATGAATCCCATCAAATGTAAGTATTCCAATGCAGCCGTGACTTCAGCGGCGTAGAACTTTGCATCCTCTTCGCCGATTGTCTTTGTTTCTCTCGTTTGCAACGCTCTGAAGAATTCTCCTCCCATACAATATTCCATACAAAGATAAAGTGAATCCTCCAGCTGGAAAGAATGGTACAAGGTCACAATAAACGGGTGATTGCTAGTAGCCAATATCTCCTGCTCAGCCAAAGCTCTTTTGATCTTATTTCTCTCGATCATTTCCTTTTTATTGAGCACTTTCATAGCATAGAGCCGAGACAGCGCCTTTTCCTTGACCAAAAAAACCTTGCCCACGTCACCTTTTCCAAGGAGACGGATCTTAACAAAGCAACTTGGATCAACTTGGATATCCATGATTTTAGTGGCCAGATGCGAGTACATTCTACCCAGTGTATATGTTCTGCTTCTAGCCTTGGTAATTTTGAGCTCACCAATGTGTTCGTTGACGTCAAACTCCTTGGCTGGCTCCAGTGGAGGTGTTTTCTCACTGAGCATCCTATGGACTAGTGGAGCAGAGGCTACTCGGCGAAGAGTCTTTCGAAGACCACTGGCTTGAGATAAAAAGCTGGGATCATTGGCTCTATTCTCTGTGTCAATACGGCTGCTCTCACCTAATAAACCGGTGAACGACTTATTTCCTCTGAGTTTCGATTCCGGAGCAGGACTGTGTAAGTACGATCCTCCTGGGACAGGACTATCGGCCCCACTATATGAGTTGGATCCTCCACTGTAAGCGCTCTGATGCACAATGTCCTCCTCATCGATAAGTTGCTGCTCCACGGTCCTTCCCTCTCTACTTCTCCTTGGGCTTCTGTTATTGGCAAAAGACACCATTGAGTCATTATGACGGAGCGACACGGAAAGATGGCTCTTTGTCCCAAAGTTTCCCAGCACAGTGTCTCCTTCTAAGTGTGGAGGAAGACCCTGGTGGGCGAAATAGAGGCTCAGTTGGACTACTGGGCTGGTATCCAGGACGTCTTCATTTTCCTGCTTTTGGGCGACCTTGAACTGCTTGGGAGGGGTGGAAACCAGCCGCTTCCGACCCAATGAAAATACTCGAAGCATATTTGGAGTGGCCTCCTGCTTCAATGGAGTCTTGGGCACCTCTGTCGTGGAAGATGTGGTTCTAGGTGTTGGAGTGGAGGATTTTTTGTCAGACAGGTCCGTTTTGGAGTCACTAGTATCGGCTCTCGCATCTGAAGTGTCCTTAGTATCCTTCTCTTCGCTTTTGGTGTCTCCAGGCAAGCCCGGGATCTTGAATAACGAGCGGAACCTCGATAGGCTTCCAGGATGTTTATCCTCTCCTAATGAGTCAATGATCTCCACCGGAGGTGGGGTTGAAGCCGGTGTATCGCTATCCTTGAACAATAAACGGCTCATTGAAATGGACCGCCCGCGCAGGCTTCCCTTACTTGCTGCTGGAGGCTTCCAGATGTTGTCGTCTTCGGGATCCGGAGTTTTAGAGGTGTTCTGCTGAAAAAACGACTGATACAAGTTCACCATGGCTGTAACTCGGAATAAATGCTGCTATAGACGTTACAAATTGCTTTCACGCAAGTCTGGATGGATAGTGCCCGGTGTACTGAATCTGGAACGTCCAGTAGCTGCTATAAGTATTGGTGCCAGTCTTGAAATGGAATGGAGCGGTGAACCAACCAGCACTAGGATCAAATTGAGCTTTTGAACGGCTTTGACGTAGAAAGGGTCAAGCTAAAATGGGAGGAAGTCCAATTTCTCGAATCAAGGACGTGGCTGAAGATTTGGCCGTGAATATGGAGAAAGTGGAGTTGAGGTAGCTGGCAGGACTGGAGACTATATGTGGTGCACGGGTCTAGTGGGGGATCCGTGGAGGGGGATTTAGAAACCATTAGGGGAAGTCCACAAGCATAGAGGAAAAGAGGTGAAATTTTTAGATTTTTCGATCCGAAGAGATGGAAATAGCAATATTTGTAATTTTAAGGTTCTTTGCTCTTGTTTCCGATTTTTACGTCCCATCTTCCACTTTTCGTATTCTGTTCACTACAGGCAGAATATGTAGATAATGAGAATCGCGAACAACCTTCAAGTCATCTCAACAATTGGAAGTAGCCTACAGCTTTTGGCAACATATTGAGGATCATCCACTATTCAAAGTCCAGAAACACCATTTGATGCCGTCAGTGGAATCGCTTGTGGCACCTGAACACCTCCACTATGAGCAGGCTCTACTTCAAGATCCAGATAATGAGTCTGTGTGGCTAGATTATGTGGAGCTGGTGTATGGAGACATGCAGAAGGCTCGATTTGTTCTTGATCGTGCCGTTTCAAAGCTCCCTGCGTCATCACTATTATGGAATGCGTATTTTCTGCTTCCGTGGACCTACAAAGACTTGGATGTCCAGCTTTCTATCTACCAGAAGGCATTGGTGGTGATGGGCGCCAGTCCTGCCATCTGGATGCGGTACTTGGCATTGCTCAAGACTTGCGGCGACTACAAATTGCTAAAAAGAGAGTTGGACTCGGCATTGTTTCGGTTGGATCCCCAATACCACGGTCCAGTATGGAAAATCTACTTGGACTTGGCAGACAAGGTTGAGGGCCACTTAGGGGCGCAAATATACTACAGATACATTGAATCTGAAAACTTCAATGACGGGCCCAATATCTGCGTCGACGAAATTGCATTGAAAATAGCTGAATTTGGCAACTCCACCCTAGCTACCAACGTTGTCTCGACATTATGGACCACTAGTAAGCCTCTCTCGAGAATGTTGAGTCTGGTGATCAGCGACTTTTGTGATATTCTTACACAGTCACTGTTTGATGACGATGAGCACTTTGAGCAAATTTGTACGGATGCCATTGGCATGTTCCCAGATTTGGAGACCGAAATTCAGCTCAAATTGGCACAGTACTACGCCTCTCGTGATAACAGGAATCAAGCATTTCATTTCTTTGTGTGTGGTATCCGTGCATCCAAAAGTACCAAAGACGTTACCACAGCGTTTGACAAGTTCACAGAGTACCTTGAACGGTCAAGTTCCGACCTTCCGGACCACCAACTTTACCTCTACGAAAAGCTTCTTGATGACAGACCGTTATATATCAACGATATTAAGTTGAAACAAGAAATCAACCTGGTCGATAACTGGCTCGAAAGAATCAATCTCCTTCTGGAGATGGGACGGAAAGAGGAAATGCTAAGCACCTATGTTGGGGCAATTAGGTCCATCAATCCATTGAAGTCTGTCTCTTCAGCCAACAACACAGTGGCTACCATATGGATCCAATATGCTGATGTTTATGTTGCACAGGGTGATTACGACACAGCCAACATCATCTTTTCAAGGGCAATCAAATCACAGTTTAAAACAATAGACGAACTCGTGGACATTCATATTGCATGGGCAGAACTCATGTTGGAAAGATCTGATGAGGACGCCCTCAATCACGTTATGGACTTGCTCAAGACAGAAGAAAGCTCCGATACTTCTGAAAATGCCCTAATACAGTCACCGAAACTCTGGGAGTTCCGTTTAGATTTGCTCAAGGCAATTTCCAATGGTGAGCACTCACTTGATAATCCTCAAACTGTGTTAGCAGAAATGCTCACATCCAAGGTCATTACGCTCAAGATTCTTCTCGACTACGCAGAGTACTTGGCATCTGAAAGGCTCTGGGACCGGTATTTTGCAGCTTTAGATATGGGGTTGGGTGCATTTATCCTGAGTGAGGCTCGATACGAAATCTGGCACCTTTATATTCCTAAGCTTGAACAGTTGCACAGTGACAAATTGGACACTTTGAGACAAGCATACGAAAAGTGTACAGAGCAAGTGCCTCCTTTCAAGTGCATGGAGTTCTATACCAAGTACGCTCAGTTTGAGAAGAAGAATGGGTTGATCAACAAGGCGGTAAGGATCCTTAAGCAATCCATTACGAAGCTAACAACAGCGTACGATGATGAATGGAAATCGTACTCTAGACCCGAACTCAATCAAATTGCCGATAACAAATATGAAATCTACGTGATGATCGTGGAGATGATTTCACAATATTTGAAAGACGTGGAAATGGCACGGGAGGAGTTTGTCATAGCTGTGGAAGACCAGCACTTGACTACACCAAATACGCTAGATCTTTGTCTCCGATTCATCAAATTTGAGACCTATAACAAGGAGTTTACCCGAGCACGCGCTTTGTTCAAATATGCTGGCGGACTTGGTAATCCTCAACACCATATGATGAAGAATATATGGAAGGCCTGGGAAGAGTTTGAACTTGAGAATGGAACAGAGGTCACATATAAACAGATGCTCAAATTCAAAAGAGAAGTGGCTAAAGATCACGAAAAGATGGAGGAAGCGAAAAGCTCCATCAATCCAATGGGTTTCACGAAGGGATCAATCGCTGTGGACAAACCAACTTCCGCAAACCCCGACGCGATCGAATTGGATATGGACATGTAAAATAGAATCAAAGGGTACAGTTTACTTTTCTACATTTGAAACAATATTTAGATCAATGCGTGTATGCGTACATTTGGCCATTATATCATTACATTTTCTTAAAGATTTCCTTCCATTTGTCGAGAAAGGATTCCAAGTTCATCATTTCATCACTGGAGTGGTTGAGTCTGATAGACTGATTTCCCCTCACAAGTTCTCCAGTGCTATTCCAATTGATATGGTAGAATTTGAATACGGTAAGTAAGCATGCTTGATACATCTTAAGAAAGTTCAGCTTCTTGCTCTTTGGAGAATTGGAATACAACACAAGAAGTTGCAAGAAGATGCCAACCAAACTCAAAGATGATGACTTGTAGTAAATCGAAGACAAATTAAGATCCGCCAAGCTCTCCGCAGAACTTGTAGCCAGGTTACCATTGGCACCTTCGAGAAACTCTGCCGATTGTTTGGCGGATGTCAATTGTGCAAAGCCCCCTTGGGAAACAATAGGTGTGGATGGAGCACTCAAGCTCAACGGAAGCTTGTCATTAAGTTGAATAAGAAGCTCAAAAAAACTTCCGGAATTCAAATATTCGAATTCTTTTAAGCTGTCGAACTTGCTGAGAATCTTGTAAGGCATGCTCGATGTTGACATACCAGACAAGTCCTTCCAATTCTTCAACTTCTTGTTCAAATCTCCGAGGATCTCTTCGTTGAAAACGTTCTTGTCAAATAGCTCAATCAAAATGCAAATATTCTCAAATGTTTCTTGGGTCTGGAAAAAGATCAAAAACATGGGTATAATAAAGATCTCATGATGCTTTTTCAATCCACCATCAGAATACGATTTGAGATAAAGAAGATGTTTGTAGTTAGCTTTGAAGGCATCGATATCAAACTCCGAATCTTTTCTATTGGAAACTTCCCGAATGAAGTTTACGTAAACTGGTCGCAGAAGAACAAGGTTGATCACTTTATCAAATTCTGAATCCTTCATGGCCTTCATCTGAGCTGATAAAGACTGATATTTGGTCTCGAGTGCTGCCAAATTCTTCTTGACTTGATCACTGTAGCCCTCTGCTGAATTCAAGGTCAACACTTTCATAAAGAAATCAAAGCAGAACTTTTCAGATATCAATGACTCCCAAGCAACTTTCCTAAGTTTCTCCTTCTCGTATGATAACTTGCCTGCAAATTCTTTATCATCATTAATGGTAATCATCAACTTGAACCAAACTTGTTGATTCAAAATGAACAGTTCTCCAAGTTTTCTTCTAGCTCCATTTTGCTGCTTGGAATTGATTTCAAAACCGGATAATACTCGCTTAAACTCCTTGTTGTGTTTAACTTTATCGGATGCACACTTGGGAGGTAAGTTGATGGGTCTTGACTGATCTATCATCTCAAGCTTCTCTGGTGACATGAGCGTAAGATCATCGATGGAGCTCTGTGAACGGATATAATTAGGAAGCTTGTAAACCATGTGCGCCTCTCGTGATTGCTTCACCAACTTCGAGTAAGACATGGACCTCTGTCCGTAAAACTCCGAAATGTTCTGAGATATCTCACCGTCATTATCATGTGCAAAAGGAAACAGATTTCCTTCTTCGGCGAACTCCTCCAGCGTGTTGTATGGCGCATGCTCAGGCATCGAGCCCAAAGTAGTGTCAACACTCAAAGTGGAGTGGTTGAGACGGCCAGGAAGCGGACATGGTTTCATGGAAGCCATGTTGCTGTGTGGGTGGTATTTGTTATCGTCATCCATAGAAAGATCGTTGTGCGAGAGCATTGAAGACGAGGAATGGTGACGATAACGGTACATTTCTCCAAAGTTTTTGACGACTGGAACATTGAAAACCAAATCTAAGTCATTGGAGAGAATCTCATCATCGTTGTCAAAATCATCATACACCTTTTTGCGTAGCTGCTGGCGTTCTTTTTTCTCCTTGGGATTGTAGTACTTTGTTTTGGTCCGCGTCAACAAGAACGATGACGAGACTGTTCTCGTCTTTGAAAGTGGCACGATCAGATGCAGATCCATGACGCTCGATGTCGACATCGCTCTGAGCTTGGGCTTGACCATTCTATTTGGTATCACATCAGTCAAATCTGAAGCAGACACGTCGTTTTCTAAAGTAATCGTCAGGATTGATGCGCTCATTTGGTCAACATCCTCCTCTGCAAGAGTATTTTTCTCGGAAACCGGCTTCGATATGCTACTGTCTGCGTTTTTTGTCAGATAAAGTGTGTTCATGGTCATGGAACTTAAACGAGAGTCTGGAGGATCAAACTGCGATGAAGCCAACAGAGAGACGTCATCCGAGTCCTTAGAAGTGTCGGAGCTTGTGACAGAGATCCCCGAGGCAGGTCTTCTGACCCGAGGCAAATTCGAAGAGCTGTTTCCAAGCTTCTGGATATAGTAATCACCGGGTCTTTTCGTCTCACTTAATGTGGCAAGCGAAGAGGTCAGTCCAACCCTTCTAGGTGGTATTCCGGGATATTTTTTCTTCAGTTTCAGAGTACCGATGGATATCTCGTATAGATTCTGGTCGTTGAGCGAGTGCAGCGACACGTTTGGGTGGTACATAGCGAATGAATAAAGTGAAAGACCAGTTCAGACTGTGGGCTGAGCAACCACGAACAAATGACTGAAGTCAATGACTTGAGGGAGGGGACAAGTTCGGCAAATGAGTGGAAACCACGAATGTATTGCAGCAACCAGAATCAACAGGAAAAAAAAAATATAAAAAAAAATATAGAGTACAAATTCTTCTCAAGTCAACAAAAATAGACAGGGAGCCTCCAAGGAAGAATCGGTAGTAGTGAGACTGAATCAAGCTTTTACACAGGTCGTGCGGGCCTGAATAGGTTGTGTCTGACACTTTTGTGGATTCACCTGCACTTGCCTGCTATTATTAGAGAGTGCCCAATTGGGAATAGGGCTTGAAGATTGAGGTGTGGAAGACGAAGTAGGCGAAACTTATACTGGAAGTGCAAGGCTTGAAAAATTTAGAGTGTGGATATCAGGGATCTGGGGTTTGCGGGGTGAATGCTTCTGGCTGCTATTCCCCTATATAGGCCAGGGTGGTCTGGCTGACATTCCAGGTTTGGAACAAAGAACTTTCGCGTAGGTTGCCGCCTCTATGCACACGAAGGAGCGATGATTGCTCTCAGGGAAATTGCCGGCGCGCTTGGGCGTTCTGGAAGGCTAGAACTGGAAATTGATTGTTCGGTAACTCGAACTTTCAATGGGATTTCGTAATTTGGTAGTTGGTTGAAGGGTGACTTTCGGTATACCTAGGTAAAAATTTCGGGGTTGATTGATTCTTTTTTTTTTATCTCTGGTTTTATTCTGGCATTGTTCTCGTTGTTCACGTTTCATCGTATTCACGCATCTTGGCCGGCTAAATCGTGGGTCGTATTTGTTTTGGTATTTTCTGCCATAGTGTGTCTATTGTTTTTTGTCCAAGATCGATTGAATCCAACGGGAATGTTGCATTTACACGATAAGCGTTCGCGACGGTTTTATGGCGAATGATAAACACTCGATGAATGTCTGACAAGCAATTTCGACAAGCATTTTGGCCAAGTTCGACAAGACTTTTGACAGCTTTTCACAGCTTTTGACAGATCTCGACATCTTTTTCAACCGCATTGACACACATCAGATTTTAGCAGCATTTGACAAAATTCGTGGCAAGCTCCTAGAATTCTTATCCACCACCCAACTTTCTTCATCTTGTCGTCTAACCCAGCCCCTTATGCAATGTAATGGTATGTGCTGGGCATTTCATCGTCTCTCTTCAAATACTCCTTCTCTATCAAATCCTCAATGCGCTGCTTAATCAATAATGTAGATGGCTGGAATCGGTTCTGAAGTTGCTTGAGCAATTGCACGATCAAGTCGTTGTGATTGATCGTCTGATTCGCCTTCATGATTCTCACAATGGCAGAATTCACCACATGCTTACGTCCTTCCTCGATATTGCTTCTCACTTCGTCAACCTCTTCCTGCTTGTCTGACTTTTTTGTCAGTTCCGTCTTGGATGACGACAGCGACACAGTAAGAACTTTGACCTTGGATGTAGGCGATTTGAAGTTGCTATTAAGCTTGAAAACATCACCCGGATTCACATCCTTCGACATTGGCGTTTTCACCAATAGCCTCAGCCGAGGTGCCACCGCAATCAGCTGAAGTTGTCTTTTGAGGTCGCCTTCTGGAATTTTGGTCAATTCCATGATTTCCTCGTATGTCAATTCTCTCTTCTCCTCAAACGCCAGCACTGGCTTTCCTGAAGAATTTGATGACTGTGGGGCAAAAAGCAACATGATCACTCCAGCATAAGTGGACATGTTGATATCATATGTTCTTGACGGATAAGTGATTCGGAGATCCATCAGTCCGAACTTAGGGGACCAAAAAAGCGACTTATTATCGTTTCTTTTACCCGTGAGCCAATACTCTTCAAACTTTCTCATGGTTTCTCGTAGCATTTTGGGCCAAATGAAACCAATTTGTCCATCCTCACTCACAAAGCTCTTGTAGTCTTTTGTCATAGACTTTGGCCAATCAGAGACGTTACAAATCTTTAAATCAAGTTCTACCAGCTTGATTTGGTTATTGGAGGCGTAATTCTTCCATTCAAGTGTAAGTTCAGCAGACAGCTGCACGTCTTTCTTCATTCTGATGATTTTCTCCAATGATGCACTGCCCAATTCCTCTCCCAACTTGGCAATCACTAGCTCCTCTAAATCTCCACCGTAACTACCCCCATTAGAAATTGCTGTTGAGCCTTTTGCATTAAGAAACCTTTTGGCAAAATGTGCCGCGTAGTGAACTTCAAAGGCGTCCTTATCCTTCACAAATCCAAGGAATGCAACAGCCTTATTGATAAATTCATCTGTTTCATCAACAGAGACGTTGTTATCGTTAACAGTCCGCTTTGCCCCATTGGATTTGGTCAATTGCTTGATATGGAAGTCCATGTAGACTGAAAGCAATTCTGGAGCATTTGTCGTTGGGACAATAGACTGACGCTTCTTGGGTGCTCCATTTGAACTGTTGACAAAATCTCTCATGGCAGAAAAAATAGTGTGCTCAATAGATCCGTTTGAGGAAAATGCGTCCTTTACAAGATTTCTGAATTGTTTCTGATACTCCAACACAGTGTCAATCCATCTAGTAGCGAAAGCTGCCGAAGTTGCGTTGACAGACGCCTTCTTCAGTCCCGACGCAGCAGTAGCCGAAGCCTGCTGCTCCAAGGCTGCCATTACAAGGTCAGGAAGCAGAAGTCCTTGAGAATATACAGCATCCTTCAATCTGAGCTTGAGAAGCTTTCGTTCCAGGTCTATGCGCCCAATAAGAGTATATAGGATGCGGAGTTCGACGGTACTATTGCGAAGGGATGTCAATGGATTGTGGGATACGTTGAGCACGGTTGCATCCAAAAGCGGTTGTAACCAATACAGAAGACCTTCTTGTTCAACGGGCAAACAGATGATCTTATCAATCTTATCCTGGATGAGGATATTGTTCATCAAGGTTATGACTTTGGGATATGTTCTGCCAGGCACAAAGTACTTGGAGCGATTCTCCTCCTCCTGAACAAATTTGTTGACATGCACTAGGTAGGCAGAACCCTTGAGCCGCATGATATAGTCGTTAGCTAAGTTGGAGAAGAAAAGTTCCGAGCTCTTCATAAACTCCGGCTCAAAGTGATCATGATACAAGCTATCGCGTGGAGCGCTGGGCACCGAAGCTTGTGTACCCAGATGCTCTTGCAGTAGCATTTCCAACATGGTGATGACCTGCGAGATGTACAGCCGAGTGGTGATGACCTCGCCGTTTCTACTTTTGGAAATCTCCTCGAGAACTACCGAAATCAATCTGGACCCGACCTCCATGTTGTTGAAACGGATGAAGTTGATGTCAAAGAGAACCATACCCAAATCGTAGATGAGCAACCGTTTGTTCTCCTTAACATAAACTCGGTTAAGGTACATGAGAACGTCACTAATGAACTTCATCAGTTGTAAGTTTTCTGACCATTCCTTGACCACAGCCTTGAGAAACTCCTCGTTACTCCACCACAAGTTGGAGTCAAAGGACAGAAGTAGTGATTGGCGTCTGTTTCGGAGGTGTTGACCAATTAGTGCCGCTACATCATCGTAAAGCCTACCTCCAAACTTTCGAAGCACTAACGTGTAAGACTTTCGATACAATTGCTCATACAGTAAGTTGTAGACACTTTTGTTCTGGATCTGGACTATAGCACTCGCTAGCACCTGCCAAGAGGCGTCGTAGTCGAGGGCGTCCAGAGAGGAGTCCAGTGAGGCAAGCGACTTGCGAGGTGGACGGATTTTAGACCGTCTGCTTCCAGCAGGCAACATGGTAGATGTGAATAGAGAGGAGTTGGAGTGAGTTGGAGATGGAATATAAGTGGAGTGGATACAGTGCGCGAGGTAGATATATTCGAAATGGAGGAGGTGGTAAGTGACGGATTGTAAGAGCAATAAAGGCGAAGGAAATGAGAGAGGTATTGGAAAAATTTTAATGGAGGGTATATGAATAGATAAATGGGAAACTTGAGGCTATGGTGCAAAAACCTGAGATTGGGTGTGTTGAGTAGACTTGTGCGATTGTTGAAGTCGAAGTATGTACTGGAGTTCAGATGACTAGGGGACTACTTCGGGAGAGAAATGAAATAATGGAAAGACAGAGATGAGGACAGAAATAAGAAAGAGAAATAAACGACAGAAATTAATGACAGAATAGAAAGTCAGAAATCTTGTAGGGGCTAAGTATTGAAAGATGGTCTTAATATTAAGATATTAAATACTTGAACCTCAACCAATAGTGGTGGATAAAGAATACACTGGTAATTAACAACAGACTTTGATATCACGTAGAATGAATTCAGTCATTATTAGAGCAATGTTCACGTCGCATAGGTAGATACGATGAACCACTCAGAAATGGCCAGCTAAAGTGAATTTTCCAAACTATAAGTCTTGATGAAACTTGAGATTTCATCAGTTTCAAATTCAATTTACCATAATAGAGAGCACGTAGTTGCTACAGCACTACGGGCTCTCTCTTCTTCTTACGGTCAAACCCCATCGATCAAACCTAACTATTCATTCTCTCGGACCCTACTCAATGCAAACTGACAGAAGCTTTTCAATTTGTATTCATCACATATCAATCATCGATCACAGTATTTTTCACAGATAAATCATCTATGGAGTCATTCTCATAAACAAAATGTAAGCTAAGTAAGATTTCGCAGCCAAAGAATATCTCAATTGCTTGTGATCATAATGATTGCAAGGAACGTTCTCCATATTGGTTTTTTTTTTTGCAGTATTTTATATTTTATGCAAATTTTGTCCACCTGGTATACACTTCTTAGTTCTTCCACCTAGTGTGTAACGATTATCTGGTTAGTTAGCCAATCAACTATCTCAACTACACTGCTCTCTTACGTGGGCTTCTATCTCACCTCAGTAGTTGAGACGACCACTACCTTTATGTTGCATATTTCATACATAGAACTACGCCATTAAAAGAAATCGGAATGCTAACTTATAGAGACTCATGCATTGAAACAGAATCTGGTCATTCATCTGGGAATTATTCGTTGTGTTAGAAAGATTGTGTTTCAAAACTTCGCTTGAACATTTCATCAACAAGCCGATCAAACATTTCTTTCCATTTCATTACAACAATTTTATCATTTCCCTTTCAAATCTACATCTCATGATATTGTTTCAATACTTCATCTCCTGCACCTCTGAGTCACTCTCTATTACTCACCATTATCACCAAAACATCCCGCTCACCGAAATATACAAAAAATGGTCCTCCCACAACGTTTGAAATTTCTCCATGAACTACAACACAGCCAATTAATTAGCAAAGTAATTCGATTCTTTCTTTCTAATGCAATTCTTATTAATTTATCAGCTGCATTGCTCTCAATTCTGAAACCAACCAATACGTTGCTCACACCCGTGCACCAGGTCATTTGACAGGGGACAAATTTTCCCCCCAGTTCCACCGGAACCGGCATTGACACCTTTCTTAAACGGACACTAATTATTGGTGTACGGGTGCAACATTTACAAATCTCGCCCGTCTCATTGGCCCGCTCCCCCGCGCCCGCTACCGGCCCGCTACCGGCAACCTATTGAAAAATCCTCCGCTATATATACTTAATCCTCCCATAATTTCTTCTTCTCCACAACCATGCCTGTTTCAAACAACAGCCCCAAAACTTTGTATGACAAAGTGTTCCAGGACCACATCGTCCACAAAGACGAATCTGGCTCCTACCTCATTTACATTGACCGTCACCTTGTGCACGAAGTCACATCTCCACAGGCATTTGAAGGCTTAAAGAATGCTGGCAGAAAAGTCAGAAGATCCGACTGTACTTTGGCCACCGTCGACCATAACATCCCTACGGACTCTCGTATTAATTTCAAATCTATCGAGACATTTGTGGAGCAGGAAGACTCCAAGTTGCAGGTGATGACCTTGGAACAGAACGTCAAGGATTTTGGCGTCACCTACTTTGGCATGACCGACGACCGTCAGGGTATTGTGCATGTCATTGGTCCCGAACAGGGTTTCACGCTTCCGGGAACCACCGTGGTGTGTGGTGACTCGCACACCTCCACCCACGGAGCCTTCGGAGCTTTGGCTTTCGGTATTGGAACCTCGGAGGTCGAGCACGTCTTGGCCACTCAGACTATCATCCAGGCCAAGTCTAAGAACATGAGAATCAGTGTCAACGGTGACTTGTCTCCAGGCATTACCTCCAAGGACTTGGTCTTACACGTTATTGGAGTCATTGGTACTGCTGGAGGTACCGGATGTGTCATCGAGTTTGCTGGAACTGCCATTGAGGCATTGTCCATGGAGGCTAGAATGTCCATCTGTAACATGGCTATCGAGGCCGGTGCCCGTGCTGGTATGATCCGTCCTGACGAAATCACCTTCAACTACTTGAAGGGCAGACCTTTGGCACCATCTGGTGCCGAATGGGATAAGGCCGTCAAGTACTGGTCCACTCTTCACTCGGATGAGGGTGCCTACTTCGATTACGACATCAATATCAATGCCGCAGACATTGTGCCCACCATTACTTGGGGTAACTCTCCACAGGATGCCTTGCCAATCACAGCCCGTGTTCCAGACCCATCCACGGTGTCTGACCCCATCAAGAAGGCTGGAATGGAGCGTGCTCTCCACTACCAGGGCTTGGTGCCAAACACACCTCTTCAGGAGATTCCTATAGACAAGGCATTCATTGGTTCATGTACCAACTCTCGTATCGAAGACTTGAGAGCTGCAGCTAAGGTTGCCAAGGGCCACAAGAAGGCCGACAATGTTAAGTTGGTATTGGTTGTTCCTGGTTCCGGTTTGGTCAAGACTCAGGCCGAGAAGGAGGGATTGGACAAGATTTTCGAAGCTGCCGGTTTCTCATGGAGAGAAGCTGGATGTTCTATGTGCTTGGGTATGAACCCAGATATCTTGGACCCTGAAGAGAGATGTGCCTCTACTTCTAACAGAAACTTTGAGGGACGTCAAGGTGCCAGATCTAGAACCCACTTGATGTCTCCAGCTATGGCTGCCGCCGCAGCCATCAAGGGTCACTTTACTGACATCAGAGAGTGGCAGTACGACACCTCGGACGAGCCAGCTGTCCACATCGACTCCAACGAGGATCAGGAGTTACAGGAAGCTGTTTATGAGCACGAGAAGCAGCCATTGGAGTCATCCGAGTCGTTGGCTGACGACCGTCTTAAAGACATCCCTCACGAGGAGAAGACTGCCCCAGTCGCTGCTGCTGGTGGTATGGACAAATTTGGTGTTTTGACCGGTATTACCGCTCCTTTGGACAAGGCCAACGTAGACACCGATGCCATCATTCCTAAGCAGTTCTTGAAGACCATCAAGAGAACTGGATTGAAGAAGGGATTGTTCTACGAGTTGAGATTCGAGAAGGACGCTCAGGGAAAGGACGTTGAGACAGACTTTGCATTGAACGTGGAGCCATACAGAAAAGCCGAGATTTTGCTTGTCACTGGTGACAACTTTGGCTGTGGTTCTTCTCGTGAGCACGCTCCTTGGGCCTTGAAGGACTTTGGTATCAAGTGTATGATTGCCCCATCTTTTGGAGACATTTTCTACAACAACTCGTTCAAGAATGGTTTGCTTCCTATCAGAATCTCCCAAGATGTGATTTTGGACAAGTTGTACCCATTGGCTGTTGCTGGCAAGAAGCTTACTATTGATTTGCCTAACCAGCAGATTAAGAACGGCGAGACTGGTGAAGTTTTGGTGGAGCACTTTGATGTCGAGGAGTTCAGAAAGCATTGCTTGATCAACGGTTTGGATGACATTGGATTGACTTTGCAGAAAGAGGAGTACATCAAGAAGTTTGAGGAGAGAAGAAGAGACGTTTTCTCGTTCTTGGAGGGAGGTTCGAGTTTGGTCAAGCCTATTAAGGGAACCAAGAAGTCCAAGTATGGCAACCGTGCCCAGGAGTGGTAATTGCATTTAGAACAACATGGGAATGTATTAATAAGTGATATGATGTAGATGACAAAAGTAGAGGAATGGTTAGGAGGTATAAACTGGTGTCGACATGCTCTACTCTACGGTGTAAAATTACTTTATAGGCCTTGTCAACGTACTACGAATATATAAATGTTCAAATTGAATTTCGTAAATACAAGAGGATATCAATTGGCTAGTGAAAGTAGTATTTTTTTCATTAACCTGTGAATGCTCTAAACTTAATTATGATCATGATCCTATTACCTCTCCGAAAAAAGTTGTCTTATACTTGCAGTCGACAATAATTCCTCTCAGAAAAATTCTTATTATTCAAACACCTCAAACTATAAACCTCCAGATCTTTTACTTTTCTGCTTTTTTTCCACCATCTTATCATGTTGGGCCTCCATTTCGTTCTCTATAGCCCCAGCCACTAACAGCCCAGATTATGTACACCACCATCATTCATCTACAACTTACTCATCTTCCCCAAATGCACAGAATAAACACTGGTGTCCTACTAATGCGTCGCTACTCGCAGAAAAATGATGCCATCCACTTGGCAGACGCTCTTGGTCTCTTATCGCCCCGCCGAAACGTCAAACCACCGCCAAAGAAACTCACCACTCAGCCTTATAGGCCGCTGATCTTCACTAACCTTAGCAAGGGGCCCGTGGCTGAACATTACAATGAAATCAAAAAGGATCTTTTGGCTGACTACAAGATCCCCATGGTGGACCATTCGAGACAGATGGATACGCTTCTCAAGGATCTCCGAGCTGTCAATGAGATCTCCCATAGAAATGTGCTGCAGAAGAACTTATATAACCACGTAAAGACGCTCCAGAACGAGGATGAGCTCATTGAGTTGACTAACCTCTCATTCTATCAAAATCGCTTGACCATGCCGCTTTTTACAAGATTCATCATGAACAAAAACCTAACTGACCTTTCACGACTTCCCTTCAACGTTCAGAACATCGACAAAGTTGTGCTAGCGAGAAATGGATGGACTGACGTGAACTTTGCGGAGTTGAAGGTGTTGCTAATGAAGAAATACCACGATCTTAACAAACCGCTTCTAATTGTCAAACTCTTGAAGGACAACTTCGACAGCGAGTTCCTTCCATTCATCAGACTGCGCCAATTTTCGCCCTTCTACGAGCGAATCGTGTGGAAGTTCTATTTTGACTACATATCGCAGAATGAGGCAGAGTATATCAAGTCGCTAGATAATGTCCGGTCGTCGTTCATGATCTGGGAGGCGTCCTCGGCAAAATGTTCCGAGATTGCCCAGGTTATGCTAGCACACCACGAGCCCAGTGGGCTACAGCAGTTATTCTTGCAGCTTTGCAGTAGCAATGCCGTAGAAAAGGTGGTTAAATCGGACCTTTCGGAAGGGAGGTCTCTGCTCCTCTCAAGTCTCAAAAAGACCTCGGTGAAGTTCAAGATTTACGATATCAAAACCACCGCTACGGAAAGCGTTGCCAATAGAGCATTGAGATACTCGCTTATCCACGCGATAGAGAACGTGGTCAATGGCCATTTTGGCAACTGGCACCAGGATGTCCAGTTGGCAGCCATTATGGACCAATTGAAGCATTGCCGTACAGATATGGTGCACCAGGGAGTCCCACAGCCGGACACAGAGAATATGGGGGTATTTACGAATTAGGATATTTTAAGAGTATAATTAGACCCATTTTGTAAAGCTCAAACAAAATTGCTGGCCAATCAATAATTCCAGTCTACGCCATCTTCTGTTCTGTGATATACCCGATTAGGACCAAGCGCACTTTATATAATGTTCACCGTACTACTTCCACTTATCACCACTCATGAAGGTTGTCTCAGATAGGCAGGTGGTGGAGCATTTACTAGCTACTCTTAACAAAGAGTCCATTGTCAACGACTACCAGCCGGCACTTTTGTCAGCACTTTCCAATTACGAGAAAGATCCATCTGTATCTCCAGAAAGAACCGTCCAACTTTCCAATACCCCAGGCTCAGACACTACGCATTTGTTCATGCCATGTATTGCTCCACATGGAGTTGGTGTCAAAGTTGTTTCCGGTGGTCCGACCAACGGGAGCAAAGGTCTAGGATTCCAAGGATGTGCGGTTATACTTGACGAATACACCGGCGAATTATTGGCCATTGTCAATGCTAAAGCACTCACAGCGTTCCGCACAGCATTGGCTAGCACGTTTGGATTGATCAAGGTGTTTGACGTGAAAGAAAGCGGAGTTATGCTCCCGGAATTGCTGGTGTTTGGAACAGGTCCGCAAGCGTTCTGGCACGCCGTTTTAGCGGGCAGACTCTACCCTCAGATAAAGAGAATTAACGTTGTGAGCCGCACATTGAAGTCTGGAGAGAATCTTGCGGCAGAATTGGCTCAGGTGTTACATCAAGACGTGGTGGCTTTGGAGCTCACCGACAAAGAGCAAGTACGGACGCATGTACGCAACAGTAGCATCATATTTGGCTGTACTCCCTCGACAGAAGGCATTATTCTTGGTGACTACATAGACGACGATCCTAACAAGAGGAAGTATATTTCGCTTATTGGATCTTACAAGCCACACATGATTGAGCTCAATCTCGAGTTCATTAAGCAGCATTTCACGGGAAAGAAGACGAAGATTTTGGTTGATTCTAAGAGCAATACATTGTCTGAGGCTGGAGAATTGATTCAGGGCGAAATTGGCAAAGATCAGTTGGCAAGCTTGCTGGAGTTGATGACGGGCGAAGTCGATATCGGCGATTGTATTACAGAAACGGGAGTGGTTGTTCTGAAGATTGTGGGGCTACTGATCATGGACATTGCGATGGCCAAGTTTGTGATGGAAAACTGTGAGGGGCTGGTAGTGAATGAATTCTAAGCATGGTAGACAAGAACACTGGACAAACTTGGAAAAGTACCATAGAGTGAAGATAAAGGAAAGGAGAATACGAAAAGCAGGGAAGGAAAGCAGGAAAGAAGAGTCAAGAATTAGAGTCAGCAGAAAAATTTATACAACTCTGGCCAGATCCCAGATGAATGATTGTGAATTTCAGATCTCACTAAAGAGCGAGAGATGTGACCATTAAGTAGAGACCACACTCCAAGCTTCAATCACCCATATCCAAAGCCAGTCGATATGATTGAAATAACATTCGATTCCAATACATAAATCTCTCCATTCAAATAATACAATCCTTCCAATCTATCAAAACTCGGCCCATTTTAGAAAGCCGTCCTTATCTACATTCTCACCCAATCGAGCCAAATCCGATAAGAAGTTCACTTCTATGGTCTATTTCCAACAAAAATAATGAGTTGATACCCTTCCATTTTACCTCGAAGCTTCGTAAATATTCATTAATCATTATCGAACCCATTTCAATCATTCAGCAATCTCCTGCTTCCCTTACCTTTTTCTTTCCTCATCTCCACAAACCTCATTATACTCATGGACGTCGCATGCACACCCAATTAGGTTGGCTTATCAACCACACGTTCTTCTTCCAACATGGAGAAATCCGAGCCCTTTTCGGCCTTTAACACCAAAAAAGCTTCGTGGAAGTCCCGCATCTTCTCGCGGACCGGCGCTCTTTACGCCATTATCTTCTTTTTGGTGGCGTCACACCTTCACTTGTCTTGCCCAGTTCGCCATGCCCAGAAACCAAAAAAGCAGAACGTCATCTTCATGGTGACCGACGGCATGGGCCCGGCATCGTTGTCACTTGCTCGCTCTTTCAAGCAGTACAGAGACCACTTGTCTATTGACGACATTTTAACCATCGACAAGTACCTTACTGGATCTTCGAGAACCAGGTCATCCAGCAGTTTGGTGACCGACTCTGCTGCGGGAGCCACGGCTTTTAGCTGTGCTCTCAAGTCTTACAATGGTGCCATTGGCGTGGATCCTCACAAGAACGCCTGTGGAACCATTTTGGAGGCGTTGAAGTTGGACGGATACCTTACAGGATTAGTTGTGACCACCAGAATCACCGATGCCACGCCAGCAGCATTTTCTGCACACGCAGACTACAGATTCCAGGAGGACTTGATTGCACAGCACCAGTTGGGTGAATACTCGTTGGGTCGTGTCGTGGATTTAATTATTGGAGGAGGCAGATGTCACTTTTTGCCTAATTCCGAAGGTGGGTGTAGAGCTGACTCTAGAAACTTGGTGGAAGATGCCAAGAAGAACAACTGGACATATGTGGGAGACCGTGAAAGCTTTGACGCTTTGGACGGCGGAAACAACGTCCAGTTGCCTCTTTTGGGACTTTTGGCTAACACCGATATTCCTTACGACATTGACAGAGACTCGGCTGAATACCCATCGTTGGCTGAGCAGGTCAAGACTGCTTTGACAGCGCTTAGCAAGGCCACCGAAAATTCAGACAAGGGCTTCTTTTTGCTTATCGAAGGTTCTAGAATTGATCATGCTGGCCACCACAACGATCCTGCTGCTCAGGTGAGAGAAGTTTTAGCATACGACGATGCATTCAAGGAAGTTATCGACTTCATTGACTCTTCTGACGTTGAAACCGTCGCCATCTCCACATCTGACCACGAGACTGGAGGTTTGGTCACCGCCAGACAGGTTTCACCAAGCTACCCAGACTACTTGTGGTACCCACACGTTTTGTTGAACAGCACGCACTCTGGAGAACATTTGGCAAGAAAAGTTTCTGAGACCAAGAGGTCTGGTAAGTTTGACGCTACCGCGTTCGGTCTGTACGTCGCCAAAGAAGTGATCGAGAAGGACATGGGAATTGCCAGCTACACTAAGGAGGAAGTTGAGCAGATTTGCGAATTGAGTGACAAACCCGACCAGCTCTTGTACTTCCTCAATAACATGATCTCGGTGAGATCTCAAACCGGCTGGACCACCCACGGCCATTCGGCTGTGGATGTGAACATCTATGCTCATTCCAACTCTGCCAGAATTAACTCGTTGCTTTACCACCGTGCTCCATACACTGGACTTCTTGGAAACCATGAGAATATCGAAATTGGCTCGTTCATGGAGAAGTTAACTGGTGTCGACTTGCTGGAGATCACCAAGTTAGTCCAAGGTGCCAACAAGCAAGATGCAACAGTAGCAATCAAGGAAGATGCTACAGTGGCTTACAAGGATGACGTCCATTACCATGCTGTTGAATGGAATCAAATTTAATGGAGTTACCATTGTTTCTGAGTACGATTCGTGAGCTTGAGTACTAGATATTTGTTATTATTCGTTTGTGAATCGTTCCTAATTCTACGAGAGTTTGACACAATTTCTCAAGTTGGAAAGATCAATCACATTTCATGAATACGTCTGTTATTAGTTCATATTGAAAGTCTATATTGATACGCTATTAATCGATTGGTTGTCTATATAATATCACAGGTATGAAATCACTAATCTTGGTGAACCGTGTAGTCGCCACTACAAAGTTTAGCACGCAAACCAGCACCAAATTTGTAAAAGCAGAAAGGAATGAGAATCATAGCCAAGGACACAAATGCCAAAAGCCAACTGGCCCATTGAAGTCCCAAACCCTCATACATCTGGGTAACAAACAAGGGGAAGGCAGCACCTCCAGCACTTCTTAAGAAAACCTTTGTGGCCAAGGCAGAGGCGGCATATTTGGCATAAGTATCAATGATATAGTTGTTCAAGGAATAGTAAATCAAAACCATTCCATAACCAAAGGCTAGGCCAGCCAGCGCAGGACCGACCCAGATGATGTGTTTGTAAGAGGTTGCACCCAAAATGAAAAGAGCAATGCATGGGAATGGAGAGCCAAGCATAGCTCCAATCAATCTGTCCTCAGGAGTGGGCGCTCTTCTTTTGCAAAGGGCCAAGTATTTTCTCTCCAAAACGGGAGTAGTAAGCACAGCAAAGAAAGCACCAATAAGAATAGGAATGTACATCATACCGATCTTGTCGTCTCCGAATCCGTACAACGTGTTGAAAATGTATGGGTATGCAAAGAAGAAAGCGTACAACAAGGCGTAGATAAGAGCCACGAACCCGCAAACAAGGTCCAATGCTGGTTCCTGGAAAATGAACTTGACTGGTCTGTACAAATTCTCGTTAAGCAATTCAGCGAATGTCATAGGTGTAGCCTCCTGCTCAGTCATGATCTTCTCATTTCCAGTCTCTTTTCTCAATCTGACTGCTCTCTTCTTCAAAATCACAGGAGCGTAAGTTTCAGGAATCATTGTCAAGAGGATGCACATGACTCCAGCGAAAGCCATGTTCAACCAAACCATAAGATCGTATCTCTTGGTATTGACACTGACAAATCCATTAACAATACCTCCAAGAACTGGACCAGAGTAGGGACAGAAGGAAAAGTAGGCAATGGCCAAACCTCTCGTGTCCGTGTGCATATCTACAAGACTGGCACCGACGATAGTCAAAGCAGACGAGGAGAAAACACCTAGGAGGAAACGGCATACCAACACACCTCCGATGTTTGGCGACAAGGCCACAGGGATATTGAAAATGGTATAAAGGGAGAATGAAAGGAAATAGACGGGACGTCTACCGATTTGTTCAGACAAGGGAGCCCAAAGCAAAGGTCCAACAAGGAAACCAATCACCATCAAGGAAACTGTCAATGTTGACACTTCCGTTGAAACATGGTACTTGTCGTTGATAACGGGCAAACCACCAGCCAAGGAAGATGATCCATAGGCGGCACTGATAACAGCACATGACAAGATAATAGTATATAGCCATTTAATATACATGGGCCAGTTGTGAGGGTTTTCTGGATCATTGATTTGGAAAGTGACAAATTCGATTTCAGGATCTAGTTTGCCCATTTTCTCTTCGGCTTCTGACCCCAAAAGTGACGATACAACCGTCTTAACTCTACCCAAGGAGGCCAAAGTCTGGACTGGAACCAAACCGGTTTCGGTCTCAAGAGTATATTCTTCTGGGAACACTGGATTCTTCACTGGAGGGGCAGTAATGTCGGGCATGGGGGCGTTGCTGCCCACACCTAAATCTCCAAGAGACTTTGCGGTCTCTGTTCTTGTCTTTGTAAGATGGTTGGCATTCTTCTCCGATGCACTTGTAGATAACCTGGAAAGATTACCAGACATTATGGATTGCTCATCATCAGGCTTGATGTACTCGTGAGGAACATAGTCCTCCGAATTTAGCGAGGCAGATGAGGCATTATGTGAGTCCATTGTGTATTGAATTGTATTGATATTGGACAAAACATATTGGATCCTCACCTCTACTTATATCTTGAAAGTGTAGTGTTCCATGGAAGCAACCCTGCGGTCAGCCGCACGGAAGGGCATTCTTCACTGCACATAAACCCGGAAAATCATCCGAACTTGCATAAACGGTGGCTAATCTTCATAACTAGTGAAGCTCATCCGCATATCCGACTACGTGCAGGTTATCATCACGCCCATTAATCCGTTTCGGACTTCACAATACATCGCTTAATGACGTTGTGGCAAGATCCATCCTTGTCAGTGAATATGATGATCAGGGTGTCACTTGAGTTTTTGTACCGGATCATAACATATAAGTGATGTGGATCTCTTCATCATGCAATTTTCATTTGGGTCGAATGCTTAATTGAATATGTGCCCACATGATATTCCGCCTCACGTGTTGACACATTTGACTATGACGATCGCAGACTATGATATACAATGTACACTATGCTTCATAATGTACATTACGCTTGTATGTTCCTATGCTCTAAGCTTCTCCTAGCTAAATAATCTCACGATTGTAAAAGTATACTATATTATGCCCATGTCTGGGAAATGCTATTCCTATGTACCTATGCCATTCCACCAATTCTCTAATTGGCCAACTTCTGCTTCTGCCGTATCACTGCAACATTATACATCTGCTTGTTGCATCTTCTGCCAACGAATGGGTTCCGTAATGCCTCTTGCTTGCACTCCAACAACGCTTGTTTCAAGTTGTCCACCGATTCAGGACTCAATTGGAAGTGGAACGCAATACGTCCTCCCATCAACTTGACATTATGCTTTTCTCCCAATGCAACCAACAAAGCGTCGTCCATTTTGTTCTTCTTGAGGTCAACAAAGACAAAATTCGTATCCACAGGCAGCTCGAGCGCGATGTCGTGTTGCCGGCAGAAGTCTCCAACACTGCGGGCATACTGATGGCCCAAACGGATCTTATTGAAGTTCTCATCAAGAGCAGTGATCGCCATAAGCGCATTAATACCGTTCTGCCGTATTCCACCTCCACATTGCTTCTTGAAATGGTTGGCCTTCTCGATGAACTGGCGGTCTCCCACCAAAATAGATCCAATGGGTGCACCCAAGGACTTGGACAAGCACAAAGATACTGAGTCAAAGTACTGACAGTACTCTGCAATGGAAACGCCAGTCTCCACCGATGCATTAAAGAGACGCGCTCCATCCAAATGGAGCCGTATGTCGTGCTCCTTAGCGAATTTCAGAATTCTGGCGATCTCCTCAATGGGGAGAATCATTCCATGCAAGGTGTTTTCCAAGCTGATGACTTTAGTGGGGGCACCATGGATGTCACCATCAGAAGGAGTGAAGTTCTCGACGATGTCTTCCAACGTCAAGTAGTTGCCGTTTGCAGGCACCACAGGATGAACCATGGCTTGGGACAAGGTTGCGAGACCTCCAGCCTCGTGCAAAAATACGTGTGCACGATAATCGCATAAAATCGAGTAAGGTGGTTGCACCAAATTCACACGGAGTCCAACTTGGTTGGACATCGTTCCGGAAACACAGAAAAGTGCAGCCTCTTTTCCTGCCATCTCGGCTACTTTGGCCTCCAATTGTAACGTCATTGGGTCTTCCTTGTACACCGAGTCTCCAACTTGCAATGTGCCGGTCGTTAAGCCCTGGATCACGGCATCGTTCATGGACTTGGTGGGCACCGTGAACGTGTCACTGCGGAACTCATTATGAGTGGGATAAATAAAGTCGTCAAGTGTCATTGAAGAGAAACACTAGCAATACGCAGATTGGCCCATTATATATGGGTTGCGATGACTAATGGCAATAAAACAGAAAGTGTCAGGATGCCGAAGACTATCAAATTACCTGCAGGACAGTGATAATGCCACTAATGTTGCAAAAAAAAACCGTCCGCATTGTTTAGACTTTCCCTTAAATAAGATTGTATCTGCGGGGAACTTAGGCAGTCAGCATTGCCACATATGGCCACTAGTAACTTTGCGAATGACGGTAAAGTCTCCGCTTGAAAGATCCATGACACTAGTGAAATCCGCCATTAACCGAGAAGTCATCGCAATAGCTGCAGGACTCAGCTTTCCGAGACAAATAGCGGCTAGGAAAAACCTCTCACACCAGATGCAGGTCTGCTCGGCGAAGCAGCAAAATAGCCGTTGAGAATTTGATGCGAACGGAAGCCAACACCGAATTAGTCCTGTACCTGCGTCTGGAACGGTTCTATGGTTGTTGCAGCCATGGGTCTGTTACAGCCACTACGAGGACATGGCAGGAAATACTAGTCAAGACAGGCACCATCAAAGAATAATAGAAATGGAAAGCACACTAGTTTGTCAAACACCAACCGATTCGTTTTACGTAGTCACAATCCAAAAGAAGATCACTCTAGCCACAAAATTACGTGTATGATATTTTTAGTGAGTCATCTATACTGATGCACCACCTGATGCACCACCTGATGCACCAAATCCTCAGTTGCTAGTGTTGATACGATCATCCTTTTCCTTTTTAGGAGAGAACGGCAGAAAGTCAGACCGGAGCCCCAAACTAGGCGAGCCTTCTGCTCTTGCAGGATCTGTCCGCCAAAGTTGGCTAGTGCTAGAAACTGCGCGATTGTGGCTGTAAGAGGTGCTCATAGGTCTGTCCAGCCAAATGCTCGACGAAGGAATCTGCGACGAGTTAGATGAAAGTAAAAGACTGTTAAATAAATTGTCGTGATTTACTTGCGGCACTTGAATTTGTGGCTGAATGAGCTGGCTTGATGCGGTTTGATTGCCAATAGTGGTGCCAATATTAGACCCTATATTGGGTCCGATGTTGGCCCCCATATTAGTTCCCATTGTTGAGCCAATAGTCGCTCCCATGTTATTTCCCACATTGGATCCCATGTTTGCGCCCATTGTATTCTGTCCGTGCAATGAATGAAGCTCCATATTCACCGAAGCTGGCAGAAGGGAGAGTCCCAGAAATGTGCGCCTGGAATCCAAGAAGTTACTCTGGCTTGTATTGTTCCAGAGATTTGGTTGCACTGACTGTCTGTAGCTCTCGGGAGTAGGAGACCGCATTCCATACATATCATCGTAGGGAAAGCTTTGACGAATGTTCTGCGCATATTGTTGCATGGATGATTGAGGGATCGACAGCTGAATGCCTTGGTCCAAGTCGTTGTGGAGATAGTTACCTGATGATCCCGAATTGGCCATGGGTTGCGCCAACAAGGAGTATGTACCATCTCCAAGCGCAGTTCCATGTAAGCTTGAGTTTTCGTAGGCTGCATTTTCGTAAGCATTTTCTGTATATGGCGGATCAACGTACGCATTGTCATATGAGTTTTCGAACTGCTGCTCATAAGCCGTAGTCTGTTCATAGGCATTGGTCTGCTCAAATGCATTGGCCCGCTCAAATGCATTAGCCTGGTCATATGCATTGGGTTGCTCTTGGTAGTGCTCGTAGCTCTTTTCGTAGTTGGTTTCTGGATACCTGAAGTTATTGAAATTGGCATCTCCATAAGTATCTCCATAATTCTTATCCGCGAAGTTGCCACCATAGGATCCCACAAACTGATTTGCTGGTACTTGGTTTTGGAATTGTGACTCAGAGAAGTTCACAGGCTCTTGGGTATCACCATAAATGGCACCCGTACTCTCCGTATACTGGTGATGCATTGGCTGGTAAATTTCTCTGCCGAAGTCGTTAGCCACGGTAGAGTTTGAGATACTACCAGAGTTCACCGAATTGACAGAGTTCAAAGCTGCTGAATTCATTGCAGCGCTCAACGCGTTCGCTGCTGGTGCAGGTGGTGGACTCAATTCTCCCGAATCATCATAAAACTGGCTGTAACTCTTGTTCCAAGTATCGTTGGCTTCAGGAGACGGAGAAGGCGAGGCAGAGCCCTCATCGACAAACACATAGCCCTTTTTTCTGATTGGTGGTTTTCCTATTGCATTTCCAAAGCCACCAAACTCCACACTGGCCTGATACTCTGTCATTTTTTGAGGTTCGTATGCTTTGTCTTGGCTGGCTCTAAATGCTTCCACAGAATGTTGCACTCCCAAAAACTTGCGAATAGCCGCACGGAAGGTGCTCTTCCAAGAATTCTCCAATGCTTCTATAGCATCGAGCTCTCGCTCGACATCCAACTTCCAGTCTGGTTCGTAGGCGTAGATCTTGCCCAACACTTCTGCTCCCAATTTTGTCAAAGTATTCTCTCGAGTGAAGATCTCCGCGGAAGCACTAGGGGCTTCAGAACCATCAGCAACAGGAATCGTTGGCGGAGTTATAAACTGTTCTACCAATGGCCGGAGTGACAGAACCAAATGAGCAATATCTTTTCTTTCAACGTTGAGTTCCTTGACCCGCTGCTCTAGCGATGCAATGGTCTCCTTATTGGTGGAGATTTCATCGAAAATCTCATCCATCTTTGTGTCCACCTTTGATTTCTCTGCATTTGACGTATTCACCACATGCTGGCGTTTCTCTCTGAGCTTGGCCACTTTCGCCCGGAGATCAGCAAGCTTGCTGACATGTATATTACGTGCTGTTTCGTAGTTGCGAAGTTGCTTTGCAAGCTTCAGTTTCTCGAACGTGAGCAGATCCTTTTTCTTTTCCAAATCCTTCACATCCAAGTCCTTCTTGGCCCGCACATCCGAGCCCTCCTCTAGTTCCTTTTTGAATGCATCAAGCTCATTCTTCAAGCGAATCTCTTCCTGCCGTTGATGGTCAAAGAGAGCGTCGATGTCTGCAGTTACTCGAGAAAGTTCATTCTGGAAAACATAAAGGTACTCGGCCAAAACAGCACGATCCTTGACGTTGACCACATCTGAGGCAGACAAGTCAAGCGAGTAGTTGGTGGATGGACTCTCATGGAAAGAGCTGGGAAGTTCAACCTCTCTGGCTACCGAGAACGGCAAACTTTGAGAATCTTTCCGAGACTCCAGTCTGGCAAGAGTATGGACGTAAACAGCCGGAGACTGGGAACGAAAGTTGCTGATCGCGTTGACAGCCAAGATCTGAATACGGTAGAGTGAGTCAGGCTCCAAGTTGCAAAGTTTGACCGACGTTTGCGCCAAAGTACCAGCATCTTTTCCATTGACCAAGACCACATAGAAGATGTTCTCGTCGGCGAGAATCTCGATGTCCCAGTGCAACACAAGTTGTGTGGCAGATAATTGGTCCACACATACGCTAGGGGTATGCGGAATATCCACGTTCAACTGGCGTGCTAGACGTTCAGCAGGTGTATGAAGAAGCTGGTAACAGCGAAAGACCATCCAACAAAGCGACGGAATCACCGTGAGAAGTACTTCAAGCATAGTGGAATCCGGACAAGGGAGGTTTTTTCAATGTGTTTCTGCGTCCACAGTCGTTGTGAGTCTTGTTGTGGTGGTGTATAGGTACTGTCAAGGTAGGTTTTGTGCTTGTGAGATCAAGTTTTTTTTTGTCGATGGTGGACTGCGAAAACTGGGGAAAACTTGACAGGTGCATGGAATGTTTGAGAATAGACGGAAAAGAATTGGATTAAAAGTCATGGAGAAATGGAAATTGGGGTAATCGGGTGGATACTCGAGTTTCTTCCATAATTTCATAATTCTTTTTTTTTCTTCCGGCGTTGGGAATGCCTTACAATGTCCGAGATACGGAGGTAGGAGAATGGTTGCAAAGCAGGCCAGAACACACCGAAATTGGCTCCGAGAGTTCCGAACAAGACTGAAATTGCAGAAACAAGACGAAAAGACTAGCAAAAAATAATTCACAGCAAAATAATTTCTAAAAAGTCACAATTTTTTTTTTCTCATGAAGCGGAACAGGCGACCTGATTGGCAAGGGTCAGTTCTTTCAGTCGCAAGACTTTCACTTCCAGTAAGCAAGTGTGAATTTAGTCACCAACTTTACACCAACAAGCCTTCAACAGATTTCCACAACATATTTGACCGTTTACCATCCATTAGCCTCTTCTAGTGGCAACAGCTGCAAGGGCAGCGTTAAAAGTTCCTAATAACAAAAATGGCCCAAAGACCCAGTGGTCACTCCACCGACCTCCAATTATGGTGATCACCAAAATCCCAACTCCTCCACACAAACTATACAATCCACTAATGCTTCCAATCACCCGATGCTCCGTACGCTCCACTGTCTGTCCCACACTGCTCACTATACTCATACTGGCAATAATGGTGCCGATTTGCGAAAGTCCGAGGAAACTCACCAATACGAAACAGGTAGCCGTCCGAGGATCATAGACATCTCCACGACCCACCAAACACAACCCGAACGTTCCCAACATTCCAAAAGCCGATGCAACGGCGAGGGTGGCCCGCGAGCCCAACTTCTTGGAATCCACCAATATGCCCCAAATTGGAGACGAAACTAACGCCACTGTCTGGGCCACACCGGTCAAAATGGCCAGAAAAATGTACCCATCATAGCAACTGGTTTTCAGTGGAAGGCCACTACGCAACTTGAGGCTATTCTGTAAATCTTCAGCTCCACAAAGTCCACTGTTGTAGTAAAACTTGTACACCATCAACGGGATGAAGACAGCCGTAGCTACCGCAGTAGACCGCGACACAAAGGCGGCAACGTAGGCAAGCTGAATTCTCAGGTTATTTCTTGAGGCATCCAAGCCCTGTTTGAGCAATTCAAAGTATGTGGTGTCCGGCAGTTCGAGGTCAGGAGTATGTCCACTCAGACGTCTTTGTTTGACGCAATCGTAGGCAAATACAACAACCACAACTCCACAAACTGCAGAAAAGTATCCCAAAAGCGAGTAAGATAACTGCAAACTCTCCTTACTCGATAAATCGGGATACCATGAGCTCAAGCGTACGGGAAGCGTGAGAAAGAACAGCACAGAGAACACGGCACCCAACCCAGTGGAAACTCCGAGCAACGCCGCCAATGAACCGTGTTTTTTGTTTGTTTGCTGGGTAGGGCCCTCCTCAATACGGAAAGCATCATCTTCGACCGTTGGAAGTTCATTGTTCTCGCCATTGTCTGTGTCCGACTCTCCATTTCCATCCAAAAGTCTCTCACCATGATTCTTAAATTGTGTCCTCCAAAAAGCCATATGACTCCAACGAAAATCGGAGTTGTTGACCTCATGAAGCATTACAGTAACAATGCTCATACATCCGGAGACACCAACCGCAAAAATTGCCCTCCAAAACCAGAGATCCGGAAACAATTTCGTCGCAAATCGTCCATACCCTAATAGTGACAAAGCCAACACAGAAAACGACACCAATTCAAGAATCCTCGACCCCGAGGGAAACCGCGAGTGGTTCCAGGCCCAGCCATTAATTCTATCATTTAATGTTCCCAATAGGGGTGCCACAACAACCGCCACAAGCTCATCTACAGCACCCAAAGTTCCAATGGCTGATCCAACCTTCTCTGGAGGAACACCAATGACATCCGAGAGATAGAAAGGCTGAGTGGCCAGAAGGAAAACTACAAGGGAAATACAGGAGAAACCTGCTGCATTCAACACTAGCAAATTGCGTACCTTATAATTTGGGTTGAGAAAGTCCATGGTAGTAGAGAATTAATTAGGCTAATAGGCTGAGAAAGCCGATATGTGGAGAGGCGGTGTATAGAAGATCGATTCTGCACATAAATGGAGATGGAATCGATATCACCGATAGTGAAGTTGAATATTAGTACCAACATCTTTTGGTGCTCCATATGTACTAAGTACTTCAGTTTTAGTTATAGTCGGTATGCAGAAGAATGTAATTCGAGCAATAAAAAAAGAAAAAGAAAAAAAAAAAAGAAAAAAATAGTTCTAAGGGAATGATCAGCTAGTTCTCTCCGTTCATCTCAAACCATAGCCACTTTCTCCAAAGTTCGCCTGCCTCGTAGATGATACTATCCATGTAGTCATACTTGAACACATACTCAGTGCTCACAGCGCCCTTCTCCTTATCCTTCTGCTCCTGGTACTGCTTATACTTGTCACTTAGATTGTAAGACTTCGCAGGAAGACGGGAGAGAAACGTCCGGATCTCATGCTGGTCTAACTCTACCAAGGTATTCTCTTTGGCCTTCAATAGAGCAAGAGACACAAACAATAACTCGATATGAGGATCGATTTTCGAAAAAGGTATAACCTTCTTGAGAATCTCCCCGCTTGACTCTGATGTTACCAGCGAAGACGAGAATGTTAGCAGGTTTTCTGCGGACGAAGACAGCGACGGGGTATTGATATGCAAGTCGTTGATCAAGTCTTTGAACGAGTCATCCTTATTGAGCTCGGTACGCAGGTCGTCTTCATAGTTCACGGACCAGAAGGCATCAGGTCCCAATTTCTCAAGAAGACCACCTTCAAGATTGAGTTTCTCCGAGTAGTAAGTGTCGCTGCCCTCCAACTTGCGCTTCTGCAAGCGCCAGCCAATTAAAAGATCCCAAACACGGCCTCTATCTACACGAGACCACACTTTTGAGCCACAATACTTGAGCCACCAGATCAACCACTCGTCGTCGTGCAGCCCAAACTTATTGAGAATCAGTTCCTCTTGGAAGTACAGCGAAAGCTCAGGCAAGAGGCGCTGAAACACGTAGATGAAAAACGACACGCGCTCTTCGATGGTACCTCCATTCGTTGGAAGAGTGGACTTGTTGATCTTGACCTTGCCAGTCTTTTCACGCTTATTGGCCATTTCTGGCGAGTGCAAGAGCACTAGCGCGAGCCGCTCAAACACTTCGTGGAATTTCATGGTAGAGATCTGGTTGTCTTCTACCATGTCATCCAAAAAGCTACGCAAGTCAGGTACCGAGTCGATGTAAGATTCGTAGTCTTCAAAGACCGAACCAATGCAAGTGTGGGAGCTGGACGACACCTCGCGGCCAAGGAGCACCCACAGGGTGTTGGGGATCGGTGGGAACCATTCTGCAAGTCCCAACGCGATCCATGTGAGCGCCAGGTCGTACTTAATGATCTTTCCCCATTTGGTGACGAATTTGAGCACGGCGCTCTCCAAAATGTCAAAAACATGCAGTTCAGTCTGGGAAAACGGCTCCTCAGCAGATGAGTAGGCAATACGATGCATATATCTGCGCAAGTCTTTGCGGATTCGGCGCTGGAGGAGCAGCTCATGGTCGTCCGAGTCGGATTCCGAGGCCTGCTTCTCCTTATCGATAGAATCCGGCTGGATGAACGGATTTACCACAAAAGGATGGTGCTTGAGCAAGATGGGCCATACTTTGAAGCGCAAAAACGGCGGCACACCCTTCTGGCGGGCCAAAAGCGCTAGGCCATGGACGTTTTTCTCTAAGATGTAGCGTTGAAACTGAACGAACACATCCGTGTCGTAGTTGAATGCGGCGGCCGGGCGGACGGTGCTGGCCGACCCGGAGGACGATTTCCTGCTGGACTGAGGGGGCTCGGACATGGTTGGAGACGAGTAATGTTTAATACATGGTCAAAAGGAGACGATGTGAAAGGTGGGGGAAAATCTGGGAGGAGTGAGGTGGGAGAAGCCGAAAAGCAGAAAAGCAGAAGAGCAGGAAATTCCAATCGGACGTGAACTGGCAGGTTCGGCAAGATATGAATGGTGTCTATTCAAATGGGAGACAAAAAGAAAGTTTTAGAGGTCAGACAATTGAAGCTGAGGATTTTTTTGTTCTGTACCGGCGCACCGGTCTTCTGAGCATTTGACTGATTGAGCAAGAGAGCGCACGAGGAGAGAAAGAGAGGGAAGAAAAGGTGGAATCAAAAAAAAAGGAGGAGAATGAAAAGAATAATTTTTTTTTAATTCATCTTTCAAAAATTAGGATTTTTTTTGTTTTAGATGGAGAGTGGTGGGAAAAATATACTGGACGGAAATGTGGTAAGACTGCCAAGTTCTCATCTCATCTCGTGGTCCAAATTGTCCAAAATTGTCCAATTTGTCCAATTTACTCAGTTTGCTTCGGTGTTAATGTCACCCATTTGGATTTTTGCACTTTAACGGATTTAACCATGGCACGAACGGGTTTAAAATATACAATATACTCAAAATAAGCCATCACATTTTGATTTTATCCATTCATTCATTCCCTCACTTGATTCGTCCATTCCGTCCAATGTTACTCGATCCGTCCTTCCAGTCGTTCCCTCTAAGTTTTTTCTTCCTCTCAAGTTTCTTCTTCTTTTCTTCGCAATCCTTGCATCCTATTGTCCATGCACACTCACATGAAGTTTTCCCCGGATTGCCCGCCTTATCGCCTGACAGACATCTTCAAAGATAGATGGTCATTACCAAATTTACAAATATGTATAAATACTGCTGAAATCTCCTCCTGAATACCCTGTGATTTTCTTACTCCCCATCCCCACACTTTTTCAGATGAGTGTGAATTTCACTCTTCACTTACGTGATACAGAATGCAGTTCACTGAATAGAACCTGCATGGCCGGAAGTGAACGGTAGCTTATCCAACCGGATGAACCGATGGAGAGTGAAGCTTTATAAATAGTCGGGCATCTTGGAAGTGGCAAGTTTCCGTATTTTTGTCTCATCTGACTTATTTATTTAATTGCCATCTGAATCAGTTCCGGAAAGGAATTCGTGGATACGCATCAAAAGACCCAATTTACCAGTTCATAATTATCGAGGAGAAGATCTGATTGAGAGTTAATTTACGCAATCATAGGTGAAATTAGGAGTATCATCTTTGAGAATATCAAAATAATTGTTGAAATTATCTGTGGGACTACTCGTGGAATTTTATCAATTACACCACTTCGTCATAAACTTTCCTAGTTCATCAATTTGCAATTCTTTCCATATTTGGTCCATCCACTCCATCCACCTTAAATTCCACTACCAGATCTACACTATCACCTTCACATCCGTGTTACTATTTTCTACCATGGTTCTATTTCACTTTGGTAACTCCACCGATGCCAAAATAAGAAGCGGTACGTCTAATCATTACAATCCATCCATAACCATCTCTTCCCTACTAACCTCAGCCATCAATAATGAGCCTCTTGGCCCCTACAACAAAGAACTCTTGGATTTGTCCAACATAACCTATAACCCCAAGGCTGTGGTGATCGTCGAGGATGTGCTCCGGAAGAAATTAGTTCGAACCATCGCTTCGGGAGATAAACCTCGCCGACTGAATTCTTCCGTATCTCATTCGTTCCATTCGGGCCAACTGAATGAGGGTACAGGAAGTAAGTCTCGGACTATGAGAAGATCCGCTAGTGTGCACAGCTCCGGTTCCTCGGATACGAAGTCGGACTTAGTAGTGTTGAAATGCTTGACAGTAATGGTGTATCTCTGCCAATATGGATCGGGGCTGTTCATTAAATGGCTTCGGTCGGAGTACCGCGACATCATTGTTCCGCTCGGAAGACTAGCGTTTCATCCTCAGTATCAGAATGCCATTTACCTGAAGATTTCGCTTTTGGTGCGATATTGTGAAAATGACGATCAATTGGCATCGAGCCGAAATTCTTTGGACGACGTGAGGAAGGAAATTCGTCCGGGTATTGTAGAGCATTCGGTCAACGTTAAGCGTACTACAAGTCCGGTGCCTTTATCGTTAACGATGGGAAAAATGGGGAAAATGGGCAAAAAGTCTTTAGTACATTAGGGGAGAGGAATGTGAAGATTTTAAGAAATCATTGAGAGAATAAGTTTGAGGAAATCATGCCAAAATGAGAATCTGACATGATGAGATAATGAGGAGGAATGATAAGTGATGTGAAAACGAGCACAAATTGTCTCAAAGCAAAAAAAGAACAACAACATACGAGACAGAAATGAGTAACGACATAGGAAATCATGAGATGAGTAATCTGAGACAAAAGAAGGATCCACTTTTACTTAACGAGGGTCCTATGTTCCGAGTGAGTCATTTAATAGTGGTGCTTCCAAGCATGCAATGGCTCTTTATGACTAATACAGAGAAAAATTAATCAAAAACTCAAAGTAAATAGCCAGATTTCAGAAGAGGAATAAGATAAATTTCAAACTAAACAGCAAAAACAAAATAATGTTTTTAATGCGGTGGCAGGTTTCAAATCAATACTTGACAGTATCCATAGCACAATTTAATCCATAACCTCTAAACTCATCAACATGACAAGAACAAATGAAATCAAAGACTCGCTGGGTCTGAATATCTTATCGCCCCAATGTCTTGCCTCAATGTCGCCCCAATGTCTCGCCTCAACGTCACCTCGTATTTCTTCCAAGAAAGCCCCTATTGACAACAAATCATCTCTCAAATTCTCTCAAATTCTTTAATTTGCTTCCTCAATTTCTTTTACCTCACCACTATTTACCTCAATTTCATCTTGACTTTCTTTTTTTATCGATTGCTTCGATCTCCGCCTCGATCTATTTTTGCCTGCCTAAAGCATGGAACATTCCATAACAAAAAAGACCATGCAGCAGTAGTTGGGAACCTAATTTATAATTTCCCTCCCAACATGTACAATGCACAGAACTCTCCCCTGTAGATCATTGGCTGCTTCTTCAATTGCCGGGCTTCCGATTCATTTGTCGGTTTGCATTAACCTTCCACTACCCGAAGGCTGGCAATAATTGCTTTTTGCAAAATGTGTCAACGTGCGGCGCATCATTACCTAATTTGGGAATCCATGCATTGCTTTTTCCCTCTTGCGTGACGTACTAAAACTAGGCACGTGACCCAGCCGCGCCCTCCCCAACCCCTATCCAGTTGTATATAAAGGGGGGCAAATTGCCGCTACAACAGTCTCTTTCTCTATCATCTACACATATACACAATGCAAATCTTTGTTAAGACCTTGACCGGTAAGACCATTACTTTGGAGGTTGAGTCCTCCGACACCATTGACAACGTTAAGTCTAAGATTCAAGATAAGGAGGGAATTCCACCTGACCAGCAGAGACTTATCTTCGCTGGTAAGCAGTTGGAAGACGGTAGAACCTTGTCTGACTACAACATCCAGAAGGAGTCTACTCTTCAC
>Ga0160505_100143_pt1 | contig 54312 bp, 23 predicted proteins | sample DIDeMG_FD_108225 | JGI IMG/M metagenome (GOLD analysis project Ga0160505, IMG submission 108225) | Enriched chicken feces microbial communities from UW Madison campus, WI, USA - DID2874_E49_Stillage MG | ecosystem: Host-associated > Birds > Digestive system > Large intestine > Fecal ... | reverse complement strand
GTGAATGGAGCAACAGTGTGTAGAGATACGGGACACACAAGCATCAGTCTATAGGGATACTAATAATCGTATATTACAAGGTGGAACACTGTAGTTCTAAAAGAGGTCGTCATCATCATCATCTGACTCCTGGACAATCTCCTCCGACTTAAACTTCTTTTTCTTAGAGCCGTTTTCTTTAGCTGGGACTGCCTCAGCTGGTTGATCGTCTTCGTCGTCATCGTCGGCAATGGCTTTCCTCTTTCTGCGGTTGACTTTCTTCTCCTTAGGTTCTTCCTCGCTGTCGGAACCCAACTTAGGTGCTTCAGGCTCTTCATCCGACTCTGGTGCTGGCTCTTCGTCATCACCACTGTCATTAATGAAGTCCTTCTTTTTCTTCTTTGAACCCTTCTTCTTGCCAGCTTGCTTCTTGCCTTTCTTCTTCTCTTTGTCATTATTCTCTGCTTCAAACGCCTTATCGTCATCTGACTCTTCAACAACAAGATTAGCTCTTGCCTCTTCGGCCCATTGTTGGGCTTGCTCCTGCAATGCAGCTCTCTCCTTGGCCAAAGCCTCTTCCTTTGCCTTCTTTTCGGCTAAGATGGCTTCACGCTCCTGCAACTTTCTAGCTTCCTCTTCTTCTCTCACTTTCTTGGCCTCTTCAAGCTTATTGTTCAACTCAGATATGTTTTCCTTTGTTTCTTGCAAGCAAGATGTCAATCTGTTGAGCAAAGTGCTCGTACCCAAGTTGGCTCTGGACTTCAACTCCGACTTTGGATATGGCGGATGCTTCTCGTTATCCGACGCTAAAAGGTTCAATTGCTTGATGGCTTCATTCAAGTTGATGATGGCCTCGTTGATGTCATCGACGACTCTGTGTTCCACAGGTAATTTAGTAATGAAGTCAGCAATCTGGAATTGAATGAATGCCACGTTGAAAATGAGCGAACTTCTGTTTCCAATAGACTTGCTCAAAGCCTCCTCAGAGTATTCGAGGGCCTTTTTGAGATAAGACAAGTTCTTCTCAGCAAGCCCTCTCAAGTACCAAGCACGACCCAAGAACGAGATGATTTTTGCGTCGTTACCATCAGTAAATCTAACAAGAGCGATCTCATAATTTTCAATAGCTTTAGAAAACTGCTTCAACTCCACCAAGACATGGCCCAAGTTCAAGTAGACAGAAATGTCGTTCAACGAATCTCTGATCTTTCTCAACACATCCAAACCTTTGGTGTAATCCTTGTTTTCAATGTAAACGATGGCCAAACCTTGAGCTGCGAAAACGTTGCTAGAGTCAATGGACAATACCTTGGTGAACAACTCAATAGCTCTGACAAAGTATTTCATACGCTTTTCTTCCTCCTTCGATCCCTTCAATTCCTTGGCCATCACACAGTAAATGTTTGCCAAGGAAATCAAAGCATAGCAGTCATGAGAGTCGTACTCCACCAACGTTTCCTTCTGGTGTGTAGTGTCTGCATCTGGTTTCAAGCCGATTTTCTTACCAAATGTCTTGATGAACCAACCGTAGAAAGAACGGATCTCTAAGTCCGATGCGTTTTGTGACAAAAGTTCCTTGATTTCCTTTTCGATATCCTCCTTAGGAGTTGCGTTAGTGGATACGGCATCCAAAAACAAGAGTCTGAGCTTGGCAGAGAAATAGTGTGGACAGTCTTTTAATAATGACTCATAAGTCTCGATAGCCTTTGGCTGGTCAGAGTTCTCGGTTGATCTTGCCAAATTATAAGTGATGGTGACCTTTAAGTCGTTAGCCAACTCTGTGCTTGAGACTTCATCCAATTTCTTGAGTGCGGTCTCAAAGTTCTCCAGGGCTAATGCCTCGTTGCTCTTATTGAAATTAAACACACCAATGTTGTTGTAGACCTCCAAAGGAACGTCTTGACCAATCTGAGTTCTAGACTCAATAGCCTTATGTAAGTAAACCAACGATTGCGAGAGATCCTTGGACTCATAGAGTTTACTTAAGGTCAAGAAGGCATTAAGAGCAACAGGTTCCTTATTTAGAAGAGCTTCAGCCTCCTTTCTGTTTGCGACAGCCAATCCACGATTACTGGATAAACGAATATATCTTTCCAACATGTGAATAGCCTGTTCCTTTTTGGTCTTCGACGACTGCTGAGAATAGAGCATTCCCAAGATGTAGTTGACCTCTAAGCATTTAGGGCTGGACTTCAATATAGACTCGAACGTAATGGTAGCTTCCTCCACAGAACCCCTGCCCAATTGCGACTGGCCCAACCCAAGTTTGGCAAGTGTACTGTTTTCGTTCAACCGGATAGCTTCGTGGAAGTATTTCTGCGACTGAGTGAAGTCTTCTTTGGCGTAGGCTACTCTTCCGAGCCAATAGGAGCCCTGTGCGAGCACCTTAGATGCAAAGGGCGAAATCTTGTTCGATTTGACCACTGCCAAAGTACCAGTGACGGCCAGGACGACTTTGGTGACAATTTTCTCCACCAATTCGTAGTTCCCTTTTGAGTAGTAGTAAGGAACAAGTGCCAACAATACCACCGAGTCGTCTGGGTTCTCAGTCTGAAGTTTGGTCAAGTCCACCAAGGACTTTTTGAAGTTCTCTACGAAAAGATCATCAGAGAGCGAGTTGGTGAACACACTGTCAAAAGATGCCAAGTTCAACAACAAACGAGCCTTGAAGTTTTCTGGGTCGAGCTCCAAAACACGTTCCCATGCATTGATGGCCATAGAGCGGTCCTTCAAAAACCAGAAACAAATACCAATACCAATTCTAGGGTCTGGCTTGATGGTGGGGTTTAACACCAACACCTGCTGATACAATTTCAAAGCATGGGAGTAGTTCTGGGTCTTGCTCAACGTGATCTGTGCCTTAGCCAAAATGGCTAGACAGTTCGACGAATCCCGCTTCAACAACTTGTCAAATGTCTGAAGTGCCTGTTCTGTTTGGTCCTTATACAATGCCAACACTCCACGGGCAAGGAGACTGTTGACCGAGTCAGAGTCAGGCACATGGTTAAACTCAGCCGTTGCGTTGGCCAAGTTGAGCTCCTTGTCGATACCAGCAGCCACCAGTTTCAAATAGATCCATCCCAACACAGAGTGGAGGGTGTTCTTGTCGGAATCGTCGAAATTGGAGGAGTCCAACCCCAGTTTCACGATACTGGCCGCATCTGACAGCTTGCCAGCCTGCGAGTACGCCTGTGCCACCAGCACCCAGTATTTGACACCACAATTTTCTGCCTGGAGAAACGAAATAAGTTCCTGGGGATCCTCTGGGAGTTCATCGATGGAGACAATATCACCCGATCCGATAACAATGTCGAGAGTTTTGAGCGAGTCGGCCGATGCGCCGCCAAGATAATAGGAGACGTCGACGGGCTCTTCCATGGTGGATGGGTTTTGGAAGTTGGAAACTTGATGTTTGAGTTTTGGCGAATTGATGGAAAAGACCCGTACCTCCCATTCATCTTAGAAGAGAATGTTGATTTCAATATTGAAATGGTAAGTTGTTATGCTGAATTATAAAAGCGCTGAGGGGCTTTGAGGTGATTCGCCTCATATTTTCTTCTGTATTTCAATCTTTTCATTATGACAAGATTTTGACCTGTTAATGGTATATCGGAGATGGAGATGAACTACATACAGGACATCGACTTTAACTTTCTACCGTCAACTGAAAATTAGTCAAACGACCAAAAATATCCCAAGAAAAGTCACACCCACGTCGACAATTCGAATAGCTCTCTCAATTTATCACCTTTTAGAAATCACTCTTCCCCCACTCAACGCAATATACAAAGGAGCCCCGATCGGATACACACTATCTGCAGTACGGTTTAAAATTTTTACATAGTCTTGCTCAGCAAAAATTAGCCTAGTAACTCATTTTTACCCAGAATAATGTCGGACGGAGCAGCAGAAAAGAGCATCGAGATCTGGAAGATCAAGAAGTTGATTAAGTCCCTCGAGTTGGCCAGAGGTAACGGTACCTCTATGATCTCGTTGATCATCCCACCAAAGGGCCAGATTTCCTTGACCCAGAAGATGTTGACTGAAGAATATGGTACAGCCTCCAACATTAAGTCGCGTGTCAACAGATTGTCTGTGTTGTCCGCCATCACTTCGACCCAACAGAAGTTGAAATTGTACACACACGTTCCAAAGAATGGATTGGTGATCTACTGTGGTGATGTCATCACTGACGAAGGTAAGGAGAAGAAATTGAACATCGATTTTGAGCCATTCAAGCCAATCAACACATCGCTTTACTTGTGTGACAACAAGTTCCATGTGGAGGCACTTTCGGAGTTGTTGCAAGACGACGACAGATTTGGTTTTATCATCATGGACGGTAACGGAGCCCTTTTCGGTGCCGTTTCTGGTAACAACAGAGAGGTTTTGCACAAGTTCACGGTGGATTTACCCAAGAAGCACGGAAGAGGTGGTCAGTCCGCCCTTCGTTTCTCCCGTTTGAGAGAGGAAAAGAGACACAACTATGTGAGAAAAGTTGCTGAAACGGCAGTGCAGAACTTCATTGAGCAGGACAAGGTCAGTGTCAAGGGATTGATTTTGGCCGGTTCTGCCGACTTCAAGAACGAATTGTCCAAGTCTGATTTGTTTGACCCTCGTTTGCAGGCTAAGGTGTTGAAGATTGTGGATGTTTCTTATGGTGGAGAGAACGGTTTCAACCAAGCCATTGAGCTTTCGGCAGAGACCTTGGCCAATGTTAAATTCGTCCAGGAGAAGAAGTTGTTGAACCAATACTTCGACGAGATTTCTCAGGACTCCGGCAAATACTGTTACGGTATCGAGGACACCTTGAAGGCTTTGGACCTTGGTGCCTGTGAGATTGTCATTGTTTACGAGAATTTGAACACTGTCCGTTACACTTTGAAGGACAGCGAAGACAACGAGGTGGTGGTCAACGCCAACCCGGAGTTGCCAGACAAGTCCTACATGTTGGACAAGGCCACTGGTGCCGAGATGGAGATCATCAAGGAGGAGATGTTCTTGGAGTGGTTGGCAGAGAACTACAAAAGCTTTGGTGCTACACTTGAGTTCGTCACCGACAGATCCTCGGAGGGTGCACAGTTCGTGCAAGGATTTGGTGGTATCGGTGCACTTTTGAGATATAAGGTGAACTTCGAACAGTTGGCGGATGAGTCTGATGACGACGAGTATTATGATGATGATGACGATTCCTTCATCTAAGGATGATGATCTCCCCTGTATTTTAGTCCTGCTTTTCTTTAGAATGCATGCACCGCGGTGCTTATCTCTTTAATGGTTGTTTTTGATTTGATTTGACTATGTATTATGTGAATTTTTTCTCTGTCCCACTTAAGATATACACACTTGGGCCATTATTACTTCTTTCCTCCTTTCTTTGGTAGTTTGTTAGCCTTTGCTGGTTTAGTCACCTTCCCAGGCTTGTTAGCCTTCTTGCCCCGCAACTCGTCCAATGCCTTTACCTCCTTTCTTCCCAAAACAGTTTTTGATGTAACACCAGTGACGATTTGGTGAGCCAAATTTTCAAGTCCACTAGTAATGTATGATCTTCTGTGGTTTTTTCTGAGCGGTGTAGAAAGTAGCTGCTTCAATTCATATCGAAGAACCTTCTGCTCCTCTTTTGTAAGCAGCTTCTTTTCCTTTCTCTTTCTCTGTTTCTTGATCACATCGTCCTCGAAGTCGTCAAGGTCAGAAAGGTTCTCGATACCCAAGTCCTCCGCAGCCTCCTTGAGCCACGAGCTTTCCTTTCTAGTGGCGGTGTTAGAAATGGAAGAATCTCCCAACTTCGATGCCAACACAACTCTTTCTCGCAATTGGGATACAATATCGTGATCAATAGGAAGTAGCTTGACATCGGATTTCACGTTGAGTCTAGTGTTCTCGGCACTGGCTGACATGAGCTTTCTGAGCTTCCTCAATGGACCAGAAGCTTCCTGTGGAGAACAGAACATCACCGAGACACCTTCCTTTCCAGCACGAGCAGTTCTTCCTGATCTGTGGATGTAAATGTCTGCGGACCGAGGCAAATGATAGTGTGCCACATGATCGATGTTTGGAATATCGAGACCTCTGGCTGCCACATCTGATGCAATGAGAACGGCCGACTTATTGTTGACACTAGCCTCCTTGAACTTCTCCAATGCACGCAAACGTTGCTTCTGTATCATAGAAGAGTGGATGGAAAAGGCCGGAATGCCCAAATTGGCCAATAATGGCACAAGTCTTCTCACGGACTCCACGGAATTGGCAAATACCAATGTGGATCCAGGGTACATAAGCACAAAGTAGTAGAGGTACAAGTCTCTTTCAGTGGGCCCACACTCGACTAAAGCCTCGGCAATTTGACCAGAAACAATTTCTTTGGGGTTGGCATCAACGAGCGCAGGCTTGGGGTCCTTGAATCGAAGTTTCTTCGACAAGAGCTGGAGAATTTCATCATTGCCAATGAGTCCAGTCTGCTTCTGCTGGGTAGGCTTGCCCTTCTTGTCCAACTTGCCAAACAAGTCTCGGGAAAACGTGGCTGAAAAGACGAGTGTTTGCCATCTCCAGCCGTTAGACTTGTCTCTAGATTTTTCCATCACCTCCAAGATCTTCTCAAACTCTTCGAAGTGGCCATCCTGTAACAATCTATCTGCTTCATCTAGAACAAGAATATCCGTAGATGCCATCCTCTTGGCCAAATCAGAATCCTTCTCAATAAGCTCTAAGAAACGGCCAGGAGTGGCCACAACAATTCCTGGACCATACAGCAACAATCTCTCTTGTCTTTGGATGGAGAGACCTCCGGTGACGGACACTATGCCGTGCTGTGAGAGTGGGGAATACTTAGCGATTCTGTTCAAGTGATCCACCACCTGATGGGCCAATTCTCTAGTAGGAGCAAAGATGACTCCAGAAGGAGCAGGAACAGTCTTGTTGGCTCTGGATTCCTTGATTTCAGCCAACTTGGAAATGTACCTCTCCAAAATGGGAATACCATATGCCAATGTTTTACCAGAACCAGTGGTGGCCTTACCAATCACATCCTTTCCAGAGACAGCCAAGGGAATGGTCTCTGTTTGGATAGGTGTGGGTTTCTTGAACTCCAACTCCTGGAGTCCATTCAAGGTGTAAGCACTAAGCTCGAGACCCTTCCATTCTGGCAAGTTGATGTCGTTATCGTCCGGAAGAGGCATATCCAATGCTGCAAACGCATTTTCCATAAGTTCATCGAGGTTCTCATCATCGTCCTTTGCATTTTGCTCTGCCTTTGACTCTTTCTTGTTGGATTTTTTTGACTTTTCGGTGCTAGTGGTCTCCTGCGACTCATTTTTGGCTTTCTTTGAATCGTTTTTGGTTTCCTTCTTGGAATCCTTCTTATTATTCTTTTTGGATTGATTCTCATTCTTTTTGACCTCTTTCTCATCATCGAATCCGGCGAATTCCTCTTCATTTTCAGCCTCATCGCTTTCTTCAACATCTTCATACTCTCCCTCCAGATCAGAATCTTTCATGATGAACTCGGCCTTGCCATTCAGCATAACCACATCCACACCCTCAAGCTCCTCGAGACCGAAGAATCCTGAATAATCACCGAGATTATCAGGAATGTCCACAGGCTTCCATTGCAACTGGTCCGCCTTGATAATCTTGTTGACACGGGCATTTTTCTGTTTTAAAGTCGGCGTTTTGCGGACCTTCGATCCATATTTGGATACCTTTCCACCTTTTTGGGGTTTCTGGACCTTTTTCGATTGTTTTGCGCCCATAATGGATGAGATGAGCTATACGTTAAAGAAAAAAATGCGATGCGATAATGTGGAGTTTACGTAGATGGAGGAATGGTACCAAGGCAAATTTGATGGAATTGCTAAATCAGACTATCACTTTGAGTAAATTTTATGGAATTTAAGATTGATGGATTTTATTCTCTGTGAAGTGCCTTGAAAATTTCATTTGAGCTAAAATTCTTAAATTCCTATGGAAAATGATCGAGAATTGTGGTGCGTCGACAGTAATGAAAAATACCAGAAACAAAAGAAAAAAAGGTAGACAGTGGCTTATGTGAGCCTCAGAATAGTTGAACGCATAAATTATGGGAGACATGTTAAGAAGCTGATGATGTTTGATGCTTACTGATTATTCAACTGAATTTTGCACCCAATAGTTAAAGTTAGCCAATGTGCCGACCTCCTGACACAAATTGACACAGATCATCATGCGACAAACTTCATATGTTGAATCCTTGGAACCAAATGTGGCTCATGAGCGCTTCACCCTCCTGAAGGTATACATCACTTATTGAAGGAGTGGTTTCATGATTCTCAGGTGGGTCAAGAACCAAGTCCTGCAATAACCGAAGAGATGTCGAGTAAACCTGACTTCGGTGAATTTTCAGTAAGAATCTGCTAATTATCGGGTAGTCTCGGCAAAGGATACACGCCCTGCGAGATATCTAGCGATAACCGAAGGAGAATCACTGCACCTACAATCAATTTTGTTATCAGTTTTCGTATTGTCAATGCCCGAAGTGGTCAGGGTGGATAGATTTCCAATCACTAGCGGAAATGGAAGTGACTTCCCACCTGTTGGCATTTCAGAGTCAATTCGACAATTCCGAAGGGTTATCAGAACAATGTACTAGACAGAACGGATCCCCGTGCTCACAAGCCATGTTATCATATCATTGGCTCATGTATCTGACGCAATCATTATCTCTACAATGAATGCGGAAGTTCTCCACATGTGGCTGATCTGAACCGTGATCCCACAATTCGTCTAATCTTGTGCGGCTCAAAAAGCCGCTACTCATCCGAAATCCGTTAGAATTAAACTCATGATTTGCAATAGCCTTGATTTCACAGTAAGTAGTCATGAACTATCCTTTTCTGATGCTTCCAACTTCAGTAGCATACTCAGGAGCACTCTATTGTTTCATTGATTGAACTGAGAGTGTCCATTTTCTTCTTGCTCAACCTATAAGAAGGTACTACTGGAAACGGCAGTCCGAAGTCTAACGGAAACCAACCATGGATAACCCGTGGATAACCCAGGGCACATAATTTGCGGAAAACAAGTTCCCTTGGTGATTTGGAAGCAAATTGTCTATTGAAACCAAAAAATGACAAATTTTCAGCACGAAAAAAATGTGCCTAATACCACGAGATTCCTAATTTGCTTCATCCTTTGAAAAATTGGCGTTCATTAATTCTTGACAGAGATTGCTGTCATTTGATTTGACATGTTTGGGTGCAGGCGCGGTTTTTGTTCCACGATAACTTCCCGATAAGAGCAATTCCTACATCTAATGATTTAGATAGTGGAATACATGGACAAATCGTATAAGAATGGCAGAATGCCACACGTCTAGTATGTGTAAATTAACAAGATGCTGGACATCGAGAAAAAGTTGAACCTGGTGGTCTCCATCACCAATGCTGACATCGAGTCACTCAACAGAGACCATGTGATCACCACCGTTTTGTCTCCACATACTGGAAAAGTGGTCGAGATTACCGGCGATGTTGACGAGGCCATGAAGTTTGCACTTGAAGGAGAAAAAGTGACTCTCGACGAAGAGACTGACAGAAAGTTGTTGAGAAAGATCGATCTCTATGTTCTTCCTTTGATCTGTATCTTGTATGCTACCCAATTCATGGATAAGTTGTCCAACTCATACGCAGCCATCTTGGGGTTGAGAAAGGATTTGCACATGGTGGGAGATATGTACTCATGGACCGGCTCAGCTTTCTACCTTGGATACTTAGCCTTCGAATTTCCTGCTGCCATCTCTCTTCAGAGATTTCCAGTGGTGAATACCGTGGCTATTTACATTATCATTTGGGGTGTGATTCTTTGCTTACACTCTGTACCTGGGTATGAAGGCTTTATTGCTTTGAGAACGATTTTGGGTGCTTTTGAAAGTGCCGTGACTCCTGCTTTCGTGATTGTTACCGCCCAGTGGTACAAGAAGGAAGAAGTTTTCCTTAGAACTGCCATTTGGTTTTCTTTCAATGGAGTTGGTCAAATATTGGGTCCTGGTGCTATTGCCTACAATCTCTACAAGCACCAGAACAGCTACTCAATGGATGCATGGAAACTTATTTTTATTATTACTGGCTGTATCACCATCGTTCTTGGTTTTGCCATTTTCTTCCACCTTCCTAACAACCCCACTGAAGCTTGGTTCTTGACTGAACACGAAAAGAAGTTGGTTGTGGAGAGAATCAGAGGAAATCAACAGGGTTTCGGAAACAAGCACTTCAAGAAGAAGCAGTTTATCGAAGCTTTGACCGATATGAAAACCTGGCTCTTCTTTTTGGTCGCATTGGCCACAGACATTCCTAATGGTGGTATCACCAATTTTGGAACAATCTTGTTGAATGAATCCTTGGGCTATACTGTGCTGAAGACTCTTTTGATGTCGATGGTCACTGGTGCTTGTGAGGTGGTTGGCTGTATCAGCTTTGCCTATTGTTACCGGTTCTACCCAGTAAGAATGTTCTGGGCTACCTTGGTAAGTTGCCTCAGTGTGATGAACCTCTGCTTTTTAGCATTCAGCAGCAACCATAAGTTGCAGATGGCTGGCTACACCATGTATGGATACTCCCCAGTGTTGTTCATTTGTATCTTGTCTTCTGTGGCATCCAACATTGCTGGTCACACCAAGAAGGTCACTGTCAATGCCATTTTCCTTATTGGTTATTGTGTGGGTAACTTGATCGGGCCTCAAACCTTTGTTGCCAAACAAGCACCTAATTATGCTGGTGCCAAGGCTGCTATGGTTGCCTGTGGTATTGTGGCCACGCTTGCCATGATTGCGATTTGGATCTTGTATGTTAAAGAGAACAAAAAAAGAGATGCAGAGTCAGACGAACAGAAGCTTGTTTTTGAGGCCATCGAGAACCACGAGTTCGCTGACTTAACAGACAAGGAGAACCCATTGTTCAGATATACTGTGTAAAATGAAATATTTAGAGTGATATGATTTTCTTAAGAACGAGCATAGAAGTTTTGTAAGAATATTTCCGGAAAATAATTGAAGGCTATTCTCATGCTCCATTCAGCCTACACATATTTCTTGATGGAGAAGATCCAAGTATCAACACTATTTTGATCTTTTTTTTTTTTAATTAGCTCTTTTGTTCAATTTGTCTACTATCAAATTAACCATTCAACTTAATTAGCTTTCTACATTTATGATAAAATCATTCAAATTCACCACTTACCATCGGTGCTAAATGTCCATCTCTACCTGCACCCAATTCCTCCACCATCTCCATCTCTTTAGGCATGGATCCATCTCATTGCGTACTACATTCCTAGCTAACATGCTACGAGGATCCCGAAGTATCACCGTCAACAAGAAGGCGCCCAAGTCGCTTAAGCCACAACAAGCAAGATCTCTTATTCGGCGATTTCACATTCTACAGAAGAACAAATCGAGTATTCTATCAAGAATAGCCAAACAGAACCCTGCAGTGACAGAGAAAAACTATAAATCCAAGTTGAGCAAGGTCTATCAGGAAGAATACGACAAGTTTCGAGTTTCAAAGACCATGGAGCAATTCAAGGTCGACGATTCGGTCCTGATGGAGCCAATGACCAAGATGCTTGCCAGAATCGATGCTGAAATCGAACAGAGAGGTGGACTACATGTATACCAGATGGCGTCGACTGTTGGTCAAAACCAGAAACGAGGAGGTGACTCGCTGAAGAAATTAGTGGAATGGTATAAAGAGTTGGATAGAACAAGTCAAAATGCCTTGGAAATCGGATGCCTCAGTGCAGAAAATGCTATTCTGACCAGCGGAATGTTTGGCCATATCGACCGGATCGACTTGAACTCGCAGAGCCCACAAATCTTGGAGCAGAATTTCATGGAGAGACCTCTTCCGACCAATGACAGTGAACGATATGAGATGATATCGTGCTCGTTGGTGTTGAATTTTGTTCCGACTCCAAAGGAGAGAGGAGAAATGTTGAAGAGAATCACCGGTTTCCTCAAAGAACCTAAAGATTCTCATAGCGGAACCTCTTCGCTCTTCTTGGTTCTTCCTCTTCCTTGCATTACTAATTCCCGGTACTTCAACGCATCTTTATTACTGGAAGTGATGGAGAGTTTAGGATTCAAGGAGGTGAAATATTATGAAGCGAAAAAAGTGGCGTACTGGCTCTATGATTGGAAGGGGCACCATGCAATGAAACGCATGCCTCCACAGAAGAAGAAAGAGCTCCATGGGGGAGGCACTCGAAATAATTTTTACGTGGATGTCTCGGGAATTTAACAAATAATCGTGTCATGCATTTATGGGGAAACGGGTGTAAGGAAAACGCTACATGATGTCAAATAAGCGCCAGATGACCTGATCGACATAGACTAATTTTCAAGAGCGAATACAATTACAATCTAAAAAAGCAATCTGGACCCGTGCGAAATTTATCCGGCGCATCCACTTGGTATTTTTTGTAGTAGAGCATTTATAATTTGGAATATTCCATCAACAAAAGGCTTCGAAAGCTCTATGTAATGGGTCCGAATTGTCCCGAATCAATTTTTCACAGACTTGGTCGTGTAAATATGCGACATCTGGTGGTTGCCAAACCTTATGCGTTGAAGAGTCCTGGGCTAAGGTGGGGGGAGTTTCGGTGTATCACGCCACGTATGCAGGATAAATTCTCCGATGAAGGTTCTGAGTCGGTGTGTTACTGGTTCATAGCATGCAGACCGTGCTTTAAGTGGACAGATCATTAATGCCGCACATGCGTACAGGAAAACTTAAAGTAGTCGGAGAATTCTCACGCCGATCGGCAGATTTTCCTTCCGTAATACGATTCAAAGAAGTTTGAAGGTTTATTATTGCATTTGTAGTCGGTGAGAATAGAGAAGGAATTTGGAAGCTCTCTGGAATTCTATGCCACCAGTAAATTATCAAAATATTTTGTAGCTATAGTGGATGCACCCAACGATTAGTACATGCTGGTTGTACTAATTCTTCCGAAATCTGCAAAGGAGAAATCGGAAGGTGGCACATACTGTGTGTAATCCAGGGCTTTACAAACAATGGCCGAGTCAGTTCTGTCTTGCCGGATTATCTCCAAAAATTTGTTAAGTTATATGCCAGACTGCATCATCATATTCCAACAATATGGTCTGTTCGAACTGGAGTAAGTAGATGTAAATTGTTGAGAACATACAATTTAAAAATGCTAGGACACCAAATTCACATGTGTAAACTTGACACTTCAAAAAAAGAAAAAGAAGTGTCAGGAAAGGATCCATAAAAAAATGTTTGCGGTTAACATCGGGGGATGAGCGACAGCCTTTCGGAAAAACTGGGCAGTGGTGGGGAGACAAAAAAGTTTTTCCGGGGCGCTACGGAGAAACCTGGAGGTCCAAATGGGGCAACGCTGCAGCGCTCTTGGTCGCATGATGCGTCACGAAACCTGCATGACAGTGCAAGTTTTTCCGGGTCAGTGTCACCGACCATAATTTCAATCGCCTATAAATATGAGACCAACCCCAAGCTAAAACTTTTTTTTTCCATTCTTCACTACAAACAAAAACATTTAATCATGTCACAAGATTCGCATTCTTCTGGTGCCGCTACACCAGTCAATGGTTCCATCCTTGAAAAGGAAAAAGAAGACTCTCCAGTTCTTCAAGTTGATGCCCCACAAAAGGGTTTCAAGGACTACATTGTCATTTCTATCTTCTGTTTTATGGTTGCCTTCGGTGGTTTCGTCTTCGGTTTCGACACTGGTACCATTTCCGGTTTCGTGAACATGTCTGACTTTAAAGACAGATTCGGTCAACACCACGCTGATGGTACTCCTTACTTGTCCGACGTTAGAGTTGGTTTGATGATTTCTATTTTCAACGTTGGTTGCGCTGTCGGTGGTATTTTCCTCTGTAAGGTCGCTGATGTCTGGGGTAGAAGAATTGGTCTTATGTTCTCCATGGCTGTCTACGTTGTTGGTATTATTATTCAGATCTCTTCTTCCACCAAGTGGTACCAGTTCTTCATTGGTCGTCTTATTGCTGGTTTGGCTGTTGGTACCGTTTCTGTCGTTTCCCCACTTTTCATCTCTGAGGTTTCTCCAAAGCAAATTAGAGGTACTTTAGTGTGCTGCTTCCAGTTGTGTATCACCTTGGGTATCTTCTTGGGTTACTGTACTACTTACGGTACTAAGACCTACACTGACTCTAGACAGTGGAGAATTCCTTTGGGTTTGTGTTTCGCTTGGGCTATCTTGTTGGTTGTCGGTATGTTGAACATGCCAGAGTCTCCAAGATACTTGGTTGAGAAGCACAGAATTGATGAGGCCAAGAGATCCATTGCCAGATCCAACAAGATCCCTGAGGAGGACCCATTCGTCTACACTGAGGTTCAGCTTATTCAGGCTGGTATTGAGAGAGAAGCTTTGGCTGGTCAGGCATCTTGGAAGGAGTTGATCACTGGTAAGCCAAAGATCTTCAGAAGAGTTATCATGGGTATTATGCTTCAGTCCTTGCAACAATTGACCGGTGACAACTACTTCTTCTACTACGGTACTACCATTTTCCAGGCTGTCGGTTTGAAGGATTCTTTCCAGACTTCTATCATTTTGGGTATTGTCAACTTTGCTTCCACCTTTGTTGGTATCTATGTCATTGAGAGATTGGGTAGAAGATTGTGTCTTTTGACCGGTTCCGCTGCTATGTTCGTTTGTTTCATCATCTACTCTTTGATTGGTACTCAGCACTTGTACAAGCAAGGTTACTCCAACGAGACCTCCAACACTTACAAGGCTTCTGGTAACGCTATGATCTTCATCACCTGTCTTTACATTTTCTTCTTTGCTTCTACCTGGGCTGGTGGTGTTTACTGTATCATTTCCGAGTCCTACCCATTGAGAATTAGATCCAAGGCCATGTCTATTGCTACCGCTGCTAACTGGTTGTGGGGTTTCTTGATTTCCTTCTTCACTCCATTCATCACCAGTGCCATCCACTTCTACTACGGTTTCGTTTTCACTGGTTGTTTGGCTTTCTCTTTCTTCTACGTCTACTTCTTCGTCTACGAAACCAAGGGTCTTTCTTTGGAGGAGGTTGATGAGATGTACGCTTCCGGTGTTCTTCCACTCAAGTCTGCCAACTGGGTTCCACCAAATCTTGAGCACATGGCTCACTCTGCCGGTTACGCTGGTGCTGACAAGGCCACCGACGAACAGGTTTAAACAATTCGCATTTTACGAACTGAACGTCCTTTATAAACTTTATAAACTTTTAGAATAATGAACTATAGCTGTTTTCAAGTCTTCGAAATCTTGTAGTTTCCTATGTTTTGCCTTCTCCACTTCTCGCAGAATACATTTTAAGAGTTTTGCATTTATAAGAGCTATGCATCCTGTTTCTCCGGTTGACGGGAGCACTAAAGTTAGGTGAATCCGTCAGGTGCCAGACTCTAGGAGCATGTGAGGAAGTAGCTCTTCCTACCCAACTGATTGACAAAAGGAGACTGATTTCATTCCTTTTGGTTGCAGATTCGAAATTTTGAATTTCGATAACTATGATAAATCTGTATTTGGCGATTGCTATTCGAACTTTGAAGACTGGTCGCCAAGTGTTCGGACCCACAAAGGGGAGCCTAGAATAAGATTGAATTCAAAATTATAGCGAATGCTTCAAAATTGAAATATGCTTATTGAAATATGCTTCAAAGAAGGCATATTGTGCCGAAGCTTGTGTTCGTCGTGTGCGATAACTGTCATCTCATCAACAAACTTTAAACTAGTAGACGACATTGAAACAGAGCGAGCAACGAAGATAAATTTTATTTTAGAATTGCAACTGTACTCGGAAAGGGATTTTTCAGGAGAAACATATACGTGGTTTGCAATGCGCTTGTAGGCTTGATTGTCCGTGCTTGCTGGCATCCCATCTGATTTTTCCCCACAAGTGACAAATGAGAAAGAATAACAAATTGAACAATTTAGACCGTAAACGATTTCAAAACATTTGGGCACTAGTGGAACGTTCTGTTATCCCTGGCATCATGGACTACTGTGACCTGTTTGTGCCTCTATCCACTATGTCAGTCTTCCCCAAAGACTACATATTGCTTCAGGAATTTCAAAAATTAATGGCTCTTAGAAAACAAATACGACCATTGAATTATGAAAGTCCTTATTTTTTTGATTTGTTATCATGACAGCGGTGCTTACGAGATTGAGGAAGAGTACAATTTGTAAAATGAGTCCAGTAGGGATATTGAGAATTTCAGACATATCGTTTGGAATCTCAAAACTATGAAGGGAACGTTTCTACATTGGAATGCTGTGTTTAGGCTCACCTCTTTATACTCGGCAAATAGAGGATATTGGCTCGGTCTATTCTTCTGCCGCTTACAGCGTGCGAGTCACTAGCAATGAAGACAAAAGACTCAGGCAGCAGCCCAGGCTGAAAAGAGTGAGAGAAGCAAAAACGAAATCATAGCGAGAAATCAGAGAGAGAGGAATGAGAATGAACAGAGAGAGAAGGAATAACTAGAACAAGAACGAAGAGAAGAAGAACACAGAGAACAGGAACAAAGACAGCAGGTGCAAACAAATCAGGAACACAATCAATGCACAAATGTCAAAATGTGGGACGGGATCAGAGAGCAGATGTCTTGCAGAAACCTAGAAGAAAAAGAGTGAAACCTATCAGATTCGATTAATACCTGTTCATAAGGGCCACGACCATAACCCTTACAACGTCATGACCCACACTATCCACCAATTGCAATCCTCTGCCTTCAAAACAACAAGACTGACATAGAATGCTTGCTAGAATTAAAGTAATAACCACAAGACATCCATACCTTGACATAAACCGGAAAAACACAAGCTTGAAACATCTACACAAATGTGCCTAAAGCCGAACCACAATTAATCCGAAACCCCACTTTTGCTGACATACCGAGCCCCTATTCTCACGCCACCTACTGTATGGACTACACATCAATTGAAACATGAAAACGCCATAAATGGCATCAGATACTCCAGAACAAAAGATCAGAACCTCTGACACGTCGCAAATTATCACACGGTTGCAAATTGTCCAAAACTTTACACCCGTACATCCTGCGTGGCGTTTCCCATCATGGGTCAAGACGCTAAGTCGTTGCACGTTACCCCGATGCGGAAAAACTCGGACTGTCAGTGCGCTTCACGTGCATCCGCTCACCCGAATTGCCCACCTTACTAGCCCTCGGCCATAATGGCACCATAGTTGATAAAAATGTGGATGGATTCAATCAAATTACAATAACCATCTCAGATGACCAATTAATTCTATAAAACACAGCCTCCAATGTGTCAAGCCAACCATTGGCGCCACGCAGTCCCCGCAGGCAATGTTTTTCCTGTTGGGCTGGCCATCTTATCCGGCTGCACATAATTGGAGTCATAGTCACCAAATTGAGTCATTACTCCACCTGAAAATTTTCCTCCGATCGGCTTTTCGCATCCGTATAAATAGAGGAGAAATTCACGATATTTTTTTTTTAAAAGCTAAAAGTAGAATCTATTCTATTCCTTTCCACCACACAATGCTTAGACGCTCAGTAAGACCTTTCTCCGTGGCATCCAGATTGGCCAAGTGGAACCAGATCCCATTGGCTCCTCCAGACAAGATTTTGGGTATCTCCGAAGCTTACCAGAAGGACACTAACTCCAAGAAGATCAACTTGGGTGTGGGTGCCTACAGAGACAACTCTGGTAAGCCGATTGTGTTCCCATCGGTGAAGAAGGCCGAGACGGTGCTCTTGGAGTCCGAGACTAACAAGGAATATACTGGAATCACTGGATCCAAGCCATTCCAGAATGCTGTCAAAGAATTTGTGTTCAACAACTCTGGCAAGGATTCCAACGGTGCTAAATTGATTGGAGAGAACAGAATTGTCACTGCTCAGACCATCTCTGGTACCGGATCTTTGCGTGTGATTGCTGATTTCTTGAAGAGATTCTACTCTTCTGACAAGATCATCGTGCCCAAGCCAACCTGGGCTAACCACGTTGCTGTGTTCACCGATGCAGGCTTGAAGGCTGACTACTACGCCTACTACGACAAGGCTAACAACGGATTGGACTTTGAGAACTTGAAGAAGTCCATTTCTGCTGCTGAAGACCAGTCCATCATCTTGTTGCACGCATGCTGCCACAATCCAACTGGTATGGACTTGACTCCTGAGCAGTGGGAGGAGGTTTTGGAGATCATTGAGCAGAAGAAGCTCTTCCCATTGATTGATATGGCCTACCAAGGTTTCGCTTCTGGTTCTCCATACAAGGACATTGGATTGATCAGAAGAATCAACGAGTTGGTTGTGCAGGGTAAGATTCCAACCTATGCCTTGTGTCAGTCTTTTGCTAAGAACATGGGCTTGTACGGTGAGAGAACCGGATCTATTTCCATTATTACTGAGTCTGCTGACACCACTGCTGCTGTTGAGTCGCAATTGAAGAAGCTCATCAGACCAATGTACTCCAGTCCTCCAATTCACGGTTCCAGAATTGTGGAGACTATTTTCTCCGACCAGAACTTGTTGAACGAGTGGTTGGCTGACTTGGACGCCGTTGTTGGTCGTTTGAATGTTGTCAGAGACAAGTTGTACCAGAAGTTGGACAAGACCAACTACAACTGGGATCACTTGTTGAAGCAGAGAGGTATGTTCATCTACACCGGTTTGAGTGCCGAGCAGGTGATTGAGTTGAGAGAGAAGTACTCCGTGTACGCCACTGAGGACGGTCGTTTCTCTATTTCTGGTGTCAACGAGAACAACGTCGACTACTTGGCTGACGCCATCAACCAGGTCATCAAGAAGTAAGGAATCATGGGTAATAGATGAAAATGTATTATGTTAGAAGTGCGGAACTGATGTGTAGTTGTTTGAAGGGTTCTGAAATCTAGAAAAAAAGTATAAAATCTGACTAGGGAAATCTTACAATCCTTCTTGTCTGGGTTAATCAACGACATACAGATGGTCTCTTCGGAATGTCGCTGTTGTTCCCGATACAATTCACTTAGGTCAATTAGCCTGTGATACTTTGAGCATTCCCATAAGAATCCATGAATCAACTCTATCCTTAGCCATACCAATACCAATCACCATTTGATACAATTTGTCTTCTTAATACTCTATAGACTTAAATAGTTCAATACTCCGCTCTTTCTATGCGGCCTTGAACCATACGGAAATTTCTCGGAAAAATAAATGCATGACAACTGAAGATCTGATTTCAGCTACTTAGTACAAAGTTACCTCGAATTAAGAAAAAAAAGAAATAATTCCAGATTCATGGCCCTCAATTATATCTCCCGTTTCATATCCAATAAGTGTACTTCCTTGCAATAACCTGAATTTATGCTAATTCATATTAGCCCTAGCCAACATCATATATAACCATACATGGCCGAATATTCTCTCCTACATATGAAATCAGCTATCAGCTTCTGGAAGCCCAGCTCCCCCACCCCCAAAATTTAATCCTGATCCCCCAACTTGACCACAAGCCCCCCACCCGAGCCTTCACATCACGTGACGTAAATTCAATTTTCTCCATAATAAAATCTCACAAATAACCCCCGGCCCCCACCCACCCGAACTATCCAGCCCCTCCTCGACCAAAACTAGGTGTGGTCGCAAATTTGCATGATGTACTGCAGACAAGCTAAAGTGTCTTCCCACTCACCGAATTTGACGGCAGAGATGGCCAAAATCCCTATACGAAACACCACAACAGCAACAAAGAAATAAAAACTGCAATACCAAAAAATATAAATCCAATTTTATCTCTCCAGTCACCCTCATTCCATAAATAACCATTTTTTTTCCCATTTTCTTACAAGGTTCTCCACAACCCCTCAAAAATTAAACCACCCTGCGCTCGATGTCTGTGTGCAGTATAGAAATCTCCACGAATCCCCCATATATTTTAAGAAAAAACCCCACCACTATCAATTCTCAAACCAACTACTTTTTTTTTCTCTCAATGTCTCAAACTGTCGCTACTACGGCCTTTCAGGACCAGAAACCGGGAACCTCTGGGCTCCGGAAGAAGGTGACTGTTTTCCAGCAACCAAATTACACAGAAAACTTCATCCAGGCCATTTTGGAAGCAATTCCAGAAGGTAGCCAGGACGCTACGTTGGTGGTAGGAGGCGATGGTCGTTACTACAATGACCATGTGATCCAGTTGATTGTGGAAATTGCCGCTGCGAATGGCGTCAAGAAGTTGATCATTGGTCAAAATGGTTTGCTCTCCACCCCAGCAACTTCTCATGTCATTAGAATTAGAAAAGCCACCGGTGGTATCATTTTGACGGCCTCCCACAACCCAGGTGGACCTAAAAATGACTTGGGTATTAAGTACAACTTGGCAAACGGTGGCCCTGCCCCTGAATCGGTCACCAACAAGATTTACGACATCTCCAAGACCCTCACTGAGTACAAGAAGGCAGATGTGGGTAAAGTGGACCTTTCCAAGATTGGAACCGTGACTGCGGGCCCAATTGAGGTGGAGATCATTGATACTACCGCTGACTACGTTGATCTCATGAAGGAGATCTTTGATTTCCCGCTCATTAAGTCTTTCATCGAGAAGGCCAAGGCCCAGGACTTCCTGGTGCTTTTTGATGCCTTGAACGGTATCACTGGTCCATATGGTTACAAGATCTTTGTAGAGGAATTGGGTTTACCTGAGTCTTCCATCCAGAACTACGTTCCCAAGCCGGACTTTGGAGGCTTGCACCCAGACCCTAACTTGACTTACGCTAAAACTTTGGTGGACAAGGTGGACGCCAACAACATTGCATTTGGTGCTGCTTCCGATGGAGATGGAGACAGAAACATGATCTACGGAGCTGGAGCATTCGTTTCTCCTGGTGATTCCGTGGCCATCATTGCCGAATACGCAGATTCCATTCCATACTTTAAGAAACAGGGTGTTTATGGATTGGCCCGTTCCATGCCAACTTCTGGCGCTTTGGACTTGGTTGCCAAGGACAAGAAGCTCAATGTTTACGAGGTCCCAACCGGATGGAAGTTCTTCTGCTCGCTTTTCGATGCTAAGAAGTTGTCCATCTGTGGTGAGGAGAGTTTCGGCACAGGATCCAACCACATCAGAGAGAAGGACGGTTTGTGGGCCATTTGTGCCTGGTTGAACGTTTTAGCTGACTTCAGCTTGCAGTTCCCTGACGAAAAGACCTCCATCAAGAGCGTTCAGGAGAAGTTCTGGCAAAAGTACGGCAGAACCTTTTTCACCAGATACGATTACGAAGAGGTTTCTAGTGAGGGAGCCGGTGAGTTGATTGACTTGCTTGCCTCTATTGTTGAGAAGAGCAGTGCTGGCACCGAATTGGCCCCAGGTTACGTTGTCACCGAGGCTGCCAACTTTTCTTACACTGACTTGGACGGCTCTGTTTCACCGAACCAGGGTTTGTTCATCAAGTTCGAGTCGGGCTTGAGATTCATTGTCAGATTGTCTGGTACTGGATCTTCTGGAGCTACTGTTAGATTGTACTTGGAGAAGCATTCGAGCGACCCATCTACCTACGGTTTGTCCGTGGACAAGTTTTTGGCTGACGATGTCAAGTTTGTGTTGCACTTGTTGAAGTTCAAGCAACTATTGAACAAGGAGGAGCCAGATGTTCGTACCTAAGCTGCTTTTCAATAAAGCCCATTAGTGTTTATCTCTAACGTAATAAATATATTATACATATAAAACGTGGTACACCAGACATCCCGGCCATTACCAGTTGCCCATATTTACTCTCCACCGATTCCCATTACTTCATAAAAAAAAACCTTGGTCTATCTCAACAATGAAATCGCGGGTTCAAATTCCCTTGGATCTCTTGCTAGGGCCCTCCTGGCCGTCTCCTTCTCTCTTCAACACCTTCAACGAGTTGTTGAACATCATAGAATCTTGTCCCTGTAAAGCCAACATCTCATCAAGACGTCTTCTCATAGAGCCCTCACGTAAACGTGCAGCTTGCTCCAATGCTTCCAATTCCATAATTCTAGTTCTGTACAAATCGTTCACCAATTCCAACTCGGAGATTCTTGTCTTCAATAACGTCACCTCATAGTTACCGTTCTTTTCTCCGGAATTACCATTCTTGTCCGGGTTTCTATCGTTGCCGCTATTGTCGTTCAGAGATCCACGTTCAGGGTTAGAATTCTGCGAAGGAGTGGAGGCTCCAGTCTGAGGAGCCGAATTCGTCACATTGGAGTTAGCTCCACTTTGATCAATGCTTGAGGAACCGGCACTGGAAGACTGATGTGTAGAGTGAGTCTTTCCTACCTGTTCGAAAGGTTGCGGAAGTTTCAGCTCGGTGTTTGGCTGAGCAACATGACCAAAATTCGTTTGAAAGTGAGGCAACTGGCTACCCGAGGCCAGCGAGTGTTGGAGTGGAGGTAACGAAGGTTTCAGATGTTCTGGAGTCTCCTGCTTGACAGGAGCATCTGTGAAATGGAACTGAGGTCCGAAAGACGGAGAAGCCATGATCTTGGTTTGTTCGCCGGAGTCTGGGTTCGAGCCCAAAGCTGGCAATTTTGGAGGATGAGAAACGCCAGATTTCAATGCTGATGAAGGAGTGCTGAGCACGGGCGTCTCGGTACGAGCCTTACCAGAGTTACCCATGAGTGAGACTCCATTAAGCGAAGCAGGAGCAGCCCCTTTAAAGGTGGCAGATGGACCCAACTCGTTGGACATGTTCTCCAATGCACCAGCAGCCTGTACGGCAGACAACTGGCCCTTGGGCGAGGTTATGGTGGCGGCTGGAACAGAAGGAATGGCAGATCTAGCATTCAGCACCGAAGAAGACGTTGAAAGCAATAAAGGCGACGTGATTCTCTGCAAACCAGGCGCAAACTGCGTGGGTGTTGATGATGGATAGTGCAACAGCTGTACCTGATGGGGTAAGCCACCTACAAAGTGGCCAATATGCTGGGGATAGGCTCCGCCATTGATGGGAGCACGTGTAGGGTGCTGAAGTGGCGAGTGGACCATGGAGGCCAGGTCGCCGTTCATTACACCTGAGTAGCTGCTTACCAGTTCCACAGAAGGAGAAGAAGAGGCAGGCTTCTTCTTAGCAGACTTGGGCAGTTTCTTTCCCAGAAGCAGGACTTTCAGATCCTTCAGCTTGAGTTCCGGGGTGTTTGGCCCCAGCAGCTTGGAAAAGTTTGGCTGTTTGATTCTGTTTCTCAGTTTGATGGTGTCTGTTTTTAAGCTGATGGGACGAGGTCTTCCGTGCAACTTTAAGAACAAACCACATGCATTACACAACACCTGGCCAGTTTCATCACGGCGCCAGAGCGGCGTGGTTTGCGTCTTACAGTTCCGACAAACAGGCAGCAGGATATTGGTCTTTGTTGTTGTTGTTCCATTATTGATCTGGGTAGTAGTCTTTGCATTTGGATGAACTGGGTTTGGATTCACCACGGAGGGTAAACGTTGGATTTCACTCATGATAACGAGATCAAACGGATGAAATGGACACAAGAACACACGCACAAGAGGCGAAGATATTCAAATCACAGAAAAAGCTCGATTTTGGCGAGTCTTAGGGATGTACTTGCCGCCGTAACGAAAGGGGCAGACAGGGATGGGATTGTGGGAAAAAAACACGGAGAATGCCGTTTTTTCACGAAGATCTTGCAATGAGGGCGGATAAGCACACGTTGCCACAACACTCAACTATCAAAACTTCCCAAATACAAGGTATGTGGAAGATGCTTCGATAAAGAAAAATTTTTCATTCAATTTTTTTTTGTCTTTACAATCAGATAAGCGCGGACCCTCGCGACATTTGTGGTTTTGGTGAGGATGTACGGGTGTTTTGTTGTTGATTTTTCTAGTTTATTATTTATGGAGAAATTTTGCCCTGTTGTTTTCATTCCTTTTGATTCCGAAGCATATTTGAATGGGAATTGATTTGCAAATCTTCTAATAGAAATAATGTCTCTGCTTATCTGGACATGGTTGCTTAGTCGTCCCATATCAGCAATGTCGCAATGTCGTGCGGATAAGATTATCGCGCAAGTCGCTGACATAAGCAAGATAAGGCAATCGATAAATGCCGTTTAGGTATCCCGAGTTCCAGGTCAAGACTGAGGATTGGGATAACCATTTGGAGGTTTCCTAGGAAAATTGCGAGGAGATAATGATACAATTAACTGACCATTTTGACTATCATTTTAATCAATTTTATTCGTTTTTTATTAGTTCCAATATTGGAAGAAAAGTTAAACTTGCTCATATTGTCTGGTGTACGGGTGTAGATTGGTGGGTTCAGTCATACTTATTCCATTTAATTCAAGGGTGACTGGGGCAACCATAGACGTGGGGAAATTTACACGTGGAGACGGAACAGTGAAGTAAGGAAAGCCGGACAATTCCGAAGTCTGGGGGTGCACGTGAGGAGTGTGGGAAAGTATTGCGCCCCAAATTGCGCACTTAATTGGAGACAAAAATACTTTATTAGGTATAAGTTTTAGCTAGCATGTTATGACCCACTTCAACTTCTTATGCGCTTACATTTCTGGTTAGCAATTGGGTGTGCTGGTTTTTTTTTGCCTTCGTGATATTAGTCTTTTATAACATTTCTAACACACTTCTAAAAATCTTTTAGCAACCCATCCGAGTCTTTGTCATCTGCTCCACATACTCTCCCATATGTTCAGCTCCGTCCATCTCATAGGCTTCAGTTTTAGCTCGAGAGTCTTTTCCCGACGAAAAGTGTGCACCCGTGTAGACCTCTAAATCTCCCAGTCTTATTTTGTATGGAGCCGTCAAGCTGGAGCCTATAAAGTAAAGGCCGAGTCTGGCACCTTTTGCAACGTCGAAGTATTCTCTCATGCTGAGGCCCAGGTGACACAGAACAATGGCGTAGTCACATGAGAATGGATTTTGACAGCTCTGAATTAAGGGCCAGCCAAACTTGAATCCTTTAGCATCGTCACAAGCAACGTCAGTTTTGTATATCTTGTGTTCTTCGAGGATTTCCTCTATGAGAATATTCATGTATGGAGACTGAACAATCACCAGAAGTTGATGGTGTGGGTAACCTAGAAGCCGAAAATACTGGAAAAGATAAACTGCGTATTTGGCTTCATCGATATTAACCTGGCTCTTTACTTCCGGAACAGTGATGTGTTGCACAGTGTGCTTGAAGCCGGGATTGTATTCTGATTTAACACTAGACTTGCTTCCAGTCAATGCAGCAATTTCCTTTCGAACTCCAATAGTAGAAAGTTCTACAGAGCTGTTTGATACCGATTCAGCAGACTTGATGAGTCCAACATAATATTCTGGAGTGAAGAATATCGCTCTCTTGCTTCCTTGGACGAGTGGTATAAGTACCTCTGGTGACGATGAGAAACTAATGATGTTGTCGAAGCTTTCCAGAGCCTTTAAGTCCTCAATACTGGAAATGATATACTTTGACGTTTTGACAAGAAATTGCTGGATTGCCTGTACATCGTCCTGATCCACCTTGTCAAGTGGAAGTAACTTCTGTAGGTCTGCAAAAGTCTTCTTAATGGCAGCATAATGTTCCAGAACTGCAGTAAGCATAATCTCATAGTCTTCTTCTTCGTCGAAATTGAACCTTTCGAAAGGATAACGCTCGATAGCTCGCTTGGACTTATTTAGCAGACTCAAATAATCCTCCCACTTGGGAACAATATGTGCCGTGAAAAGCATAAGCGCATTTACCGCATTTGTGTCGAAAGCATACTCATCTAACTTGAGAATCTTACTAATTTCCGACACCTTCTTTAAAAGTTCGCTTCTCCTGCGAATGACATCAGTAACATTCTGAAGTAGACCGACTTTGACTACTGACTCCAAACCCGGAAAAAGCGTGAACTGGGTAGTCGCCAGCCGAGAAGGTAAAATCACCAAACATCTTTCATTTGGCCAGTTGCGCTGCAATGTGTGAAGAAAGCAGTTGGTCAAACTAGAACGGCCAGAATTAGTATCTGCTTTGACTACCAGCACTCTGGAAGTTAGCATCTCCAATAAAGCATGGGATTCACCCAAAGTGAACATTCCCATAGCAAAATTGGAATTGAATTTGACTCCGTTGTATTGAAAATGTTTGTGGCTGTGGTCTTTGTCTTCGAATTTCACACCTTCTATGTTTTCTAGTACATCCATTTTCAAATGGAACACTTCGATGGCAGATTCGTCTGGATTCCCTTGGTTTTCAAATATAGGTGACTTCTTAGAGCATTTAATCGCATCGTTGAGTTGACGTAAGTTATGAGTGGAAACATTTTCGGGGAGCGAGATGAAGGCATTGTATGTAGCTTCACCCAAATGTTCAACACGGACTTTGACCAGCTTCCCCAGACATGACAATACTTTGGCTACCCGAGCAGCCTGAATGCCGAACTTCTTGATCCGCAGTCTTTCGTCACGATCATTTGGCCGGTGAACATCCAATAGAATCACTGCATCACTCAAAGAGGCAACAGGTGCATTGATCGTTATGTTGCCAAAAGTTCCTGTAAATTCCGCTGTCTCCACAATATGGAAATATTTGCTTTTACCTCTGATTCCTTCTGCCTTGGTTCCGTCTGTGATGGCTAATCGTCCAAGTGTTGACATTAAATGGTTGTGGATCTGCTTCGACACCTTCCATGCTAGAATCAGCTGTTCATATTCTGTAATGTTGTCCTCTATCAGTTCCAAAGTGTAAGGTATAAGTGGATTAATGGCTAATTCAGGATTTGTTGTATCGAAGAGATCAAATAGATCAAATTCGGTGTACCTGGAAATCTGGAAGGTCGTGGATCTTGTAATTCTGGGCCCAAGAACCTTGGTGGTAATTGCCTCAACGAGAAACTTAGTAGGTAAATCGATTCCAATGTTCAACACTCGTGCAATCTTTGTGAGTTGTTCAGATCCGACATCCTCTAATGCTTCATTCAACTGAGTATGAGAAACATCTAGTTTGGAGAAGGCTAGAGTTAGGAAGTCAAAGCTGGGACCGAAATCCTGAAAAATAACCTGGTTTGATACGAAGTCCGACTCTTCATAGCAAACAAGTGAGAGCAAGTCGCCTAGTCTTTTTGACAATGCTTCGCCCATGCCACCGCTGGTGAAAAACAGCGCAACATGCAAATTTCTGATCTTTGACTTCATTTCTTCGTCAGATACAGCCCAGCAGATGCAAAGGTAGATGAAACATTTTGCATAACTAGGGTATTGGACCGTTTCCAACGAGGAAAACGTTCTGAGATACTGGTCTAGAACATTGTTATTCCATTTGGCATAAAGTTTGTTTTCTCGAAGAAAAGACACATCATAGCGAACTAAGGCACTCAAAAAGAGAAATGCAGAGCCCTTGAGTGTAACGTTATTAGCAGATGGGTCCATTGTTGCCTGTAAAACTCTCACCACTAGATCATGAAGCTTCGATTTGTCTGAAGCCAAGGTTTTCAAACATGAACTCTGGTTGCAGAAGTCCAACTCATAATAAGCAATTAAGAGGATCAACTGCAAATGGTTATTGGTCACATCCGCATGGAAGAAATTCCAGATGACATGGAAATATCCAGAGTAGAGAAGATCATCTAATGATTCTTTAGACTTGACATGCGGGAAAATATCGGCAACCAACGCTGCTGTGTACTTCTTCGGTGGTCTCACCAGGATATTCCGTAGAAGTTTCCTAAGTTCTTGGGGCATTGGAGACGAATAGATGGATCTAAATGTAGATGTTGGAGTGATAGATGGATTCCTGTGTAAGAGTCCATCGATGCTGATGTTGGTGGGATAATGTAGTGAATGAAGGAAACTTTAGATCAAAGGACTAATGTGGAGGAAATACAAGAAATATGAAACAAGGTGATTAGATTGGAGTAGAAAAATCAGTGAACACTTTAGAAAATTGGGGGTGAGAAATGAAGATGAGTAGATGTCCGAAGATTGGGGAATAGGAATGAGTGTACGAGCTAATTCTTGTTCAAACTCGTAAAATCTTGTGAAATTATAGTTTTGAGATCGTCTCTATCGTTGAAATACACTCTGCACTTCCTTACCATGTTCTGATCTATACGTATGTTGTAATGTATTTTCGTATGGTTATTCGCACCATTTAGGATATTCGGTTGCAAAGTCAAGGTTCATGTCCCCAAGACTCTTCAACCTTAGCGAGTGGAGAAATATTCCCGTTTCTGGATCATTATTGAATATCTGCCTCCCACATTCATTACACAATGACGATGTACCTGTCGTTAGAGTTTGTGTCTCCTGTTGTCTTTCAAACTCTTTTCTCAAATCTGCCAACCCGTCTATGTCCAGACGTATTTCTTCCAGAATAAACGAAGAGACGTCAATTGTCAGCGGAACCTGTTCAATGTTTCCATAACGTAACGAGGGCCATCGGGTGAATATCTTGTTATAAATCATCATCTCAATCTCATTCTTTCTCCTGTTCACCTCAGTTTTCGGATTATAGAGTGGATCATTGGAGATCGGGAACCCAAGATTCCGAAGATGCACACGAATCTGATGCATTTTACCTGAAATAGGCTGGCATTTCACAATGGACTCGTCTGTTGCTGCGAGATACTTGATTTTCTGAAATATCGTCGTAGAACCAGTACTCACCTGTTTAGCGTTGGGAACATTAATATATCCTTTGCTGGCAGAGTTGACCGTAAACACCGGACAACAGTAACGGTACTCTTCGTGGAATTTGCCTTTCACACGTGCAACATAATGCTTTTCTATCGATTCTTCCTTGTCTTTGATAGTTTCCATGATCTTCGTACATACACCTTTAGTTTTGGCCATCACCAACACACCCAGAGTGGCCTTATCGAGCCTGTGGCATGGCCATACTTCTTGACCCAACTCTTGTCTCACGATTTCCGTTAACGTGTTGAGTCGGTAGATTCCGCTTGGATGCGTGGCTACACCTCCAGGTTTGCTGACAACCACTACGTCCTCGTTTTCAAAAAGAATACAGAGGCCACTTTTTAGCATTCTGGCATTCTGAACCTCTGCATGAAACCGTCCTGTTACTCGTAATCGAAGACATCCAGCTTCCTCATCTAAATCTCCATTGCCGAGATTAGTTTCCCAAATAACACTAGGCTCATGCATATGTTGTATGTTGTAGATGATATCGTGAGGCTGAAGCTTATGTGTTCTTGCCATGTCAAATTTGATCGCTACGGGCCCTCCAGTCTTTCCATTATTCTTCGTTATGTAAATATGGCCCCTGTCTATACTTTGGTCCACCACCGAGTCTACCTGGCCCAATTCCTTACAGAGGACCTGTTTGGCTGTCATGTTAGCCCATCGAGGTTTGAATGGTGTCTTATACTCAAAGTAATACGGCTTGACGCTTCGTAGACCTTTCTCCACTACGTACTTAGATTCCATGAGAGTGTCCCGCAGAATACCAAATAGTTGATGAGAATGCGAGGCCGAATGTATACTGAGATAATAATGATAAAGCACTGTCTCAAACAATTACCATACAAAGCTGTTCTTTTATTTTATTTTATTTTACTTTTGAATTCTCATTAAAATTGTCTTTGAAAAATTTGGTCATTTTTTAGGTCATATTTCTCTCTACCTACTAGGCTTCAACTAATTAGCCTGAGACTTACCTCCATGAGAATACTTATACTATAGAACACCCACCACAACCATCATACATTAATGGTCTTGAATTTATAAATAAAAATAAATAAAGAGATTCCAATCACTTTACCTATTCAATTTTTTCCCACTTATTGCCAATTTAACCTAGTCCCACTTACTTAACTTAAGGTCGTGCGGGGCACACCACCTCTATAAAAATTTGTTCATGAAGTCTAACTAGGTAACACCAACCTAATGTTCAGATTCACCGCCCGTTGGTTCGGCACCCAGTCTGCCAGACTAGAAGCTGCTCCAGCAACCATCCAGCCATACTTGGCTGCCAAGCAGTTTGTCCCGGAGAATGCATCCAAATCGAAGGTCAGAGCGTTGAGAAGAAGAGAAAACAGATTGAAGAGACAAATCATTAGAGATGTCAATAACTTGAAGAAGCACTCACTCAAGCGTGAAGAATTTAAGGTGGATCCAGTGTTGGGAGCACAAAATAACAAGTTCATAGCCAGAATGAACCAGGAGGTTCAAGAACCTTCCAACTTAGCATATGGCTATAAGAGAGACGAATTTGAGAAGCTCTTATACGGAGCACAGAAGGCTGCGTTAGAATCGAGCATAGGAGGAGAGGTGATTACAGAGCAGATTGTAAACTTGGAAGAGAAGAAGAAGAGAGCATTGTTGACGATTTTGAACATGAGAAACTCGGGAGTTCCAGACCGCAAGAAGTTAGCCATCGAGTTTGCCAGAAAGGAGTTCCAGAGATTCGAGGGTGACACCGGCTCTCCAGAGGTGCAGGCTGCCATTTTGACCACCAAGATTCACTTTGGTTTTGACCATGTCAAGAAGGCCCCAAAAGACAAAGATCACATCCAGAACGTCAGAGAATTGGTGCAGCAGAGACAGAGTATCTTGAAGTATTTAAAGTCTGACGATCCAGAGAAGTATTTTTACACCATTGCCAAGTTGGGCTTGACTGATGATGTGGTGACCAAGGAATTCAACATGGACAAACAGTATTTCCAGGATTACAAGGTGTGGGGCAACAAGCAGTTGGTGAAGTTGTCTGAGAAGCAGAAGAGAAAGGAGCAACAGTTCGTGGAGTTGCAGAAGAAGGTCACCGAGTACAACCAATTGGCCAGAAAGAACCATGCCCTTTTGAACCAGTAAATATGTATATAGAAAGAGAGGCAGGCAGTATAAGTTGTAGATTCAGTTTTATGTCAATTTATAGAGATTCTCTACCCCACAAGTCCGTTCCTATTTAGTTACTATCAAACACTTCCTTAGAAAGTGCTTCCAAGTTGGCATCAAAGTCCTGTCGTTTCAACTCGTCAATGCCACTCGATAAGCTATGCACCTGCTGAAGAATGCTCATTTTCACCTCCTCTCCTTCCTCCGCTAGGTTCTTGAGGTCTTGATAGAGCTGCTGGTTGTCCAATACCAATTGGTCGTATATCAACTGAAGTTTTCTAACAGCGTCTTCCTTTGACAGGCCCATACTTGCGCCTATAAGCTGGGCTGCGCTCAATTTGTCAACCTGTAGAGGTGTTTCTGTTCCCAGATCACGTCGATGCTGTGCAGCTTGGATTATCTCGTCTAGCTCGTCCAATTTGCGCTCAATATCCCTGTTATTGAAAATATGTTCAAATTGCTTGAAGCATGTACTGTGGAAATATTTTTGGATCTGTTTCCTGGCGGTTTCCAACGCTTCTGGCCCGCCTTCCATGTTGGATATGGTTGGAAAACACTTTTCTAGCTGTTCGGACATAAGCAGCTTTTTGATGGTCTGTTCGACGGCTTTTTTCATCACCTGGTTAAGACGTTCATAGCGTATTCGTTCAAATTCTACCATTGGGACACTTTCGGTCATCCTCCAAAGTAGTAGTAGGTGATATGGTAAACAAAGGTGTGCAGGATTCAATGGGGACGTGGATGTATGTGGGAAAAAGTTTGTTACTGGAAGCGCGAGGTAAATTCTGTATTGCTTTAATGGCGGTATTTAGGTATAATTGTATTCTTCTTTTCTATAGAGTTAGTTAATGTTGCACAATCTTCTATCAGTGTTATGTTACAAAGTGACTGCCACAAACATAATAACAAAACATCCATACACCTGCAAGAAAACATCCATACCTCCTCATACTTTCTGTCAGTTTCACAATAAATTGCCACTAATCGAATGTTTTGAACTAATTTTTTACGTAAATATGGAAATAAGTCTATTGGTTATTTACTCGGATAGATATTTGTGTCTAGAGGTGTCAGACAAAATAGGTTTATCTTGTTGTGAGTGTTGCGGGTATTGACCAACTTGCTAATAGTCATAGCAATCTTATAAACCAAAACGTATCATATAACCTTTCTCTTCTTATGGGTATCTTCATCAAATTCTATACATGATAAAGTGAAAAAATTCTGGACTGATTCAAAATCTTGACCACAATATTCACGATAGTATCCACACAGCTTTACTATACCAAACCAATTTAACTCAAAATGCTTTGAACCGACAATTACTACAACCCTTATCGAAAACGTGAACTGAAATATCTCATATGTGTTACTAATATTTTTATACTTCTTTCTCCATTCATTCTTATTTCTTCCTCACTACTTTCTTCCTCACCTCCTCTACCTTATCTTCTCCGGCACACAACCAAATCTAAAGGCAACCTACTACAACTACTTATTCCAATGCTGGACCCCCGTTCTCTCGTGGCAGAAGCCGAAAAACTCGCCAAGCCTCAAACAGGATTCTTCTCCAGTTTTCTAGGTGGATCGTCTTCGTACCGTCTCGAGGAAGCCTCTGATCTCTATGTTCAAGCAGGAAATATCTACAGATTGAACAAGGACTTTAGTCTGGCAGGATCTCAATTCGTCAAGGCAGCAGACTTGCAAAAGCAACTCAACAACCAGAACGATGTGGCCAACCACCTTATTGAGGCCTATAAGTGCTTCAAGTCGGTCTCTCCCACAGATGCAATCGATGCCTTGTCGAAAGCCATCCACATTTTCTTGACCAACAACGGTCAGTTTAGAAGAGCTGCCAACTTCCAAATGGACTTGGCTGAGTTATACGAGCAAGTGGGTGATACAAAGAATGCCACAGAAAGTTATGAAAAGGCGGGTGACTACTTTTCTACTGACCACGCTGAAGCGTTGCTGAACAAGGCATACTTAAAGTGTGCTGACTTGAATGCGGCCGCGGGCCAGTACGAGAAGGCTCGCGGTATGTATGACTCAATCATCAAGAACTCTTTAGGCAACAACTTGACCAAGTGGAACTTGAAGGACTACTTCTTGAAGAGTCTCTTGTGCACTTTATGTATGGACGATGTTGTGGAAGCTCTGAAACGTATCAATCTTTATGGCGAGGATGAGCCTTCTTGGCCATCTACCAGAGAGTGCAAGTTGGTACAAGATATCTTGGACTCCATTGACTCCGGTGATGTCCAGGCCTTCTCCGACAGGGTATATGAATACGACCAGTTCTCCAAGTTGGATAAACTCAAGACGCAGTTGTTGCTTAAGATCAAGAACTCGGTCGTGGACAAGGATGAGGATGACTTGACGTAGGTAGTTTTTGATTCTATTAATAATATAACGGAAGATCAATCCAATAATGACAAGATGGTAGTTATGAGCTTCTGTCAGCTTGGCATCGTCAAAAAAAAGTCCAATTTTATGCTCTTCAATTAACTTGATTAGTGTCAGACAACACCTAACCTACTCATTTGGTGACTCGGGAAATTGGCAACTTGTGAACGCTTTCTTCTCAGTTTCATTTGATAGCAAAAACTAGAAAATCGATGTTCTTGAACCATTTGACATTCCATCACCTACTTGACCACCTGAGCTGCCATTAAGCTCATCCTCAGTAATTCTTGTTGCGCTAATGGAAATTCACTTCAGAGCCTATGTTTTACAAACCCAATAAGGTAATTCAGTGCAATCGAACGCCGAAAGCTGTTGAAGAGAAATGTATTGAGTACCATTCATCGTACTCCGAGCTTCAGAACTATTACAATCTTAGATATGAATGTATTCAAGCATTCCAGAAACATTGCAGAATTCTTTGTTCCCATTTCGTTTCCCACTTGCATTTCTTGAATTTCCCAGTTTATATATATTAACAAGGTAGACGTACTTTAAGCCTCTCTAATTCACGTACTACCACTCTACATCGCCATAAGCCCTACATATTTCTAACATATTCGTGTATACTCATGAACGTTTTAAATCACACGGGCTTTCCACCCAAGAATTCACTCCATCTCTTAACCTCCTCAGGCACAACCACCGTGGTTGGCACAACCTCGAACTTGGACTTGTCGCCGATCTTTTCCTTCAAACACTGAGCAAACAACAACGTCGTGTTTGGCTCGTTGAACAATGGAATACCAAAGTCAATGGCGTTTCTTCTCATCACGTAGTCTTCATCCAACAAGCTTTCGGCTCTAGCGAATGCCAAGTTGAACACAGCCTTGATGTCCTTATCTTGGAAAATCTCTCTCAAAGCTCTCTTGTTAGTCTTTGGGAAGTCGATCACCTCAACAGACTCAGAGACGTATTTCGACAAGTAGTCGGCAACCTCCTGGGAAGCAGTGTAGTACTTGTAGCCAAGTCCAGACACTGTCTTAGCAACATTGCCCAATTTGTCGTTGGTCAAGTCACCTCCAAACAAAATGCCGGTTCCTGGGTGTGGAACGTTGAAGTTCATGGTGGATTGGATAGACGTCCAGTAGGCCTCCACCAAGTTCTTTCCGAAACAGGCAATCTCTCCGGTAGAAGACATCTCAACACCCAAGAATGGGTCGGCGCCAGCCAAACGAGTAAAAGAGAATTGTGGGACCTTAGTGGCAACACGGTCGTACTTCTGGGACATCAAGTCGACAGGAGCAGGTACGTTCTCGTTAAGAAGAGCCTTGGCTGCAACCTCAATGAAGTTAGTACCCAAAACCTTGGAAACGAATGGGAACGAACGAGAAGCACGGATATTACACTCGATGACCTTCAATTCGGCATCGTTGTCGTTCAAGGTACCGTTCTGGTCGTTCAAGATAACTTGCATGTTGAAAGGACCAGTGATTTTCCAGGCAGAAGCAACCTTGTCAGCAATGACCTTGAGTCTTTGCAAAATGATAGGAGACAAGTTCTGAGGAGGCAACACCAAAGTAGCGTCACCGGAGTGGACACCAGCGTTCTCAACATGCTCGGAAACAGCATGAACCAAAACTTTACCTTGGTGAGCAACACCATCAATGTCAATTTCCTGAGCACCCTGGATAAACTTAGAGATCACCACTGGGTGGTCCTGAGAAACCTTAGCAGCATTCGACAACTTGGAGTCCAACTCACCCTTGTTGTTGATGACGGACATGGCAGCACCAGACAAGACGTAAGAAGGTCTAACCAAAACTGGGTAGCCAACCTGGTCAGCAAAAGACTCGGCCTCGGCGATGGAAGTCAACTCCTTCCACTGAGGCTGATCAACACCAATAGAGTCCAAGATCTGCGAGAACTTGTGTCTGTCCTCGGCCTTGTCGATATCCTCTGGGTTGGTTCCCAAAACATTACAACCTTCATTCTGCAAAGTAAGAGCAATGTTCTGAGGCAACTGACCTCCCACACTGACGACCACACCCTGGGCAGTCTCCAACTCGTAAATATCCAAAACACGCTCCAAGGAAAGCTCCTCGAAGTACAATCTGTCAACCTCATCGAAATCAGTGGACACGGTTTCTGGGTTGTAGTTGATCATGATAGTCTTGTGGCCAGACTTACGCAAGGCTCTAGCAGTAGCCACAGCACACCAGTCGAACTCGACAGAAGATCCGATTCTGTAAACACCAGAGCCCAAGACCATAGTACCGTGCTCGTTGAATTCGAGATCAGAAGAAGTGGCGTTGTAGGTGGTGTACAAGTAGTTAGTGTTCGCAGGAAACTCAGCAGCCAAGGTGTCGATTTTCTTGACAAATGGAACAATACCGAAACCCTTTCTAACAGCACGAACCTCCAATTCCTTGGCTCCCACGCAAAGACCAATTTGCTTATCAGAGAATCCAAGCTTCTTAGCTCTGCCCATCAAGTCGTGATTGATGTTGGCTAACAGACCAGCAGCCTCCAACTCACGGTACATGTAGACGATGTTCATCAACTTGTACAAAAACCACTTGTCGATCTTGGTCAACTCGTGGACTCTGTCGACAGAGTAGTTCTCGTGGAGCAAAGCCTGACCCACAGCCAACCATCTTCTGTCGGTTGGGTTAGCCAAAACATCATCCAAGTCTTCGAAGTGGTCACCTTGGAATCCAATGTACGATGGGTCAACCTGTCTAATAGCCTTCTGGAAAGATTCCTCGAAAGTACGACCAATGGCCATAACTTCACCCACAGACTTCATGGCAGATCCAATGTCTCTCTTGACGTGCTGGAACTTAGACAAATCCCATCTTGGGATCTTGGTGACCATGTAGTCCAAAGATGGCTCGAAGTTGGCGGAGGTGGTCTTGGTAACAGGGTTAGGCAATTCCGGCAAGGTGTGACCCAAGGCAATCTTGGCAGCAGTGTAAGCCAATGGGTAACCAGTAGCCTTGGAAGCCAATGCGGACGAACGAGACAAACGAGCGTTAACCTCAATGACACGGTAATCCAAGCCATCTGGTTGCAAACAATACTGGACATTACATTCACCAACAACACCCAAGTGACGGATAATCTTGATGGCAGCAGATCTCAACATGTGGTACTCCTCATCGGACAAGGTCTGAGAAGGAGCCACCACAATAGAGTCACCAGTGTGAATACCCAATGGGTCAAAGTTTTCCATGTTACAGACGGTAATACAGTTTCCAACACGGTCACGAACAACCTCGTATTCGACTTCCTTCCAACCCTTCAAGGACTTCTCCACGAGGATCTGAGGAGCCAACGACAACGAACGAGACGACAAGTCTCTGAGTTCTTCCTTGTTGGCAGCAAAACCGGAACCCAAACCACCCAAAGAGTAGGCAGAACGAACAATGATAGGGTAACCGATGTTTTCAGCAGCAGCCAAAGCGTCATCAACGGTTTCCACAGCAATAGACTCAGCGATTGGGATGTTGATTTCCTTCAAGGCCTGGGCGAAAAGGTCACGGTCCTCAGAAGTCTCCAAAGTCTTAATAGGCGTACCCAAAACCTTGACGCCGTATCTCTCGAAAACACCCATTTTCTCCAATTTGACACCGACATTGAGTGCAGTTTGACCACCAAAAGTCAACAAGATTCCATCTGGTTTCTCTCTTTCGATAATGTAGGTGATGTATTCAGGAGTGACAGGCAAGTAGTAGATTTCGTCAGCCAACGCATGCGACGTCTGGTTGGTTGCAATGTTAGGATTAATTAAGATAGACTTCTTGTTGGCCTCCTTCAAGGCCTTGATGGCTTGGGATCCTGAGTAGTCGAACTCACCGGCCTGACCAATAGACAAACCTCCGGAACCGATAACCAAGACCTTGGACACGTCAACAAGCTTGCCGTGGTCACCAGTTTTAAGCTTGCTGACCAATTCTCCGCCACGGTAGAAAGGCTCAGCATTTCTAGCAAGCGACGACACTGTGAATGTTCTGAAGCTGGAGAGTCTGGCAGAGGCTGCCAATCTCCGTGAGAACAACAGCACACTATTAAGCAACATTGCCAGAGTTTAGAATGACAAAAAGCGGGAAATGCTGGAGAAGAAAAAATTCACTAGAGGTAAATTTTTTTTAAGATGTGGAACAGTGAAATTATATATTGGGAAGAAAAAATCACTGCAAAATTCGCCCAAAACGGCAATGACTCAGCGCTAGCCGCGATTTAAGATCAGTAACCCGTTACCCGCCTCAACCGTTACATGCCCACCTTTGCTGCAGACTACCTTGTGGTTGGCCAGATACTAATGATTATATACAGAATCTCCCATTAATTAACCGCAATGCAAGGAATAATGATGGTCGTTGGGATGAAAGAGACTGGAAGAATTTTTTTGGCTTTTGAATAATGATGCTTGTATCAATTTTGTACGTAAAAATTTGCATCTTCTTCCTTTTTACATTCATCCCCTTCATTTCTAAGGTAATGTGGCTCTCACTTATGTCATCATTATGTGCACTCCAGAGTGTTCCGAGCGTTGGCTAGATGAGCCATTGCAATTCACTTTCAAATGAAGCGATGTGAGAGCAAAAGCTGATTACGAAAGTCTTAAGGTGGATCTTCCTTATCCATTTTTCTTTCTCCTTTCTGTGTATCTGCTTCATCTTTTCTTTACTCCCGTCATCTCAAATATACCAAAAGCTTACACCCGTACACCAAGACTTAACATAGTATCACCTATACAACAATTAAAATCATCTACCTTTCACAGCATGCAATCATCAAATCTCCGATCACGGGCCAATACGCCCCTTCGAAGGACTCAGGAAGACAAATTGGCTAGAGAGTCCGATGTTACGGTCTCGTCAACCAATGTTACTCCCTACAGAGAGTATCGGGGCTTTTTCACATACATTCTCTCATGGCTAGTGCTTACGCTAGTGATGATATGGGCATTGGTTCCTAATTCCATATTAGAATACTGCGGTGTGTACTATTACCCCAGCAAATATTGGGCACAGGCTATTCCAGCATACCTGCTTCTGGCAATGTTGTATGCATACATATTCATTGCATGTTGGAACACCGAGGTAAAGACACTTGCTCTAGATGATTTACGGGTCATAACAGACGAGCATGCCGTGATTCCTGAAAATCCCGAGGATTATGTTTGGAAGGCACCCAGTGGAGTGTGGGACTTGCCCTTGGGTTTAGTTAATGAGGTGTTATATGATGATTAAAGTAGATAACGTGAAAAGAAAGGAAACATTTGAGAAGAGGAAAAGTGGGTTGGGCAACAAATAGGATACAAATACGATACGGAAATAATGAATGCTGGAGTATAAGATTGACTAGAATGGCTCATAGTCAAATCACTACTAATGCTAAAGTATAACAATGCTATCTCTTCCATGTAGTTGTCTACGACACTAAATTCCGTAGGTGGTCAGAAGGAACCCTCTCGACTCTCCATCCACCAATCCCAATACCTGGGTCTCCCATGAATCTCCCAAAAGCAGCTTGTAACTTAAAAGCAACAGGAAGAATAACTCACGAAGCTTGGAAGATGGCTCGAAGTAGTTGCCAATGCAGCTGACAAAAACCGCCAAGTTCTTGCGGCCCTCATGGGTCGATAAGCCACCAAAGCCCTGGTCGGGATTGGCATGGATTACATTGATCATGCCAATAAATGCAGACTCCTTCTCTTCGTCCTCGTTCAAGTACATGATATGGGCACACCACGAGTAGATGAACTCACTCAATCTAGGTGCAACTACACCGGCTCCGTTTTTAACCCCAAATCTTCCCAAGCAAATGGCTGCGTTCTCCAATACAGTATTCTGGGTGTCTGGAGAGTTCACTAAAGGAATGAGAACATTAACCAAGTTGGGAATGAACTGGTCAAATTCAGATGATGCCTTTAGAGCAATCTCTCCACAAGACCAGATAGCGTTGTTGGTCAGGGCGTAGGTGAGGTAGTTACAGTTGCTGATTTCGTGGCCAATGCAAACCACGATCGAGCTCAAGTAGGGAGCTACGGTTGCTTCGTATGCAAAAATGGCCAAGTCTCCAAGAAGTGCGTAAGCCAGCTGTCTGACATCATCCACATAATCTTCAAAACATTGCATCAAGATCTTCATCAAGTCTGCACCGTGCTGGGCAGCCAAATCCACGAAATGGCCCTTGAATCCCTGGACCAAACCATCGATAAGATCCAAAGACGTGATGATAAAGTCCTTCTCTGGAGCATCGATTTCCGGGTTGTTGAGCATTTCTTCGTTAAGCTGAACCACATTGGTCAAAATCTTAACGGCTCTCTCGTATACGGGTACAGCATATGGAGCAAAAGATTCTCCCATTGCAATGGCCACCACGGACATACACTCTAAAAGTGGCCACAAGTTGGTATCATCGTCATCCATCAGCTGCCAATTATGCAAAAGAGGAGGCATCAATGTGTTGGCGTACTCTGGGGTTTGGTTGAATACTTCAGTGCCGATTTTGTCCACAAAGGTTGAAACACAGTCATACAACATGATCATGTTTTTCCTCTGGTAGGCAGCAAAGCATTTAGCAAAATGCTCTAATAATGCGCCCACGTATGGCTGGAGCAATTCCACGTCGGTGTTTTCAATGTATGTGGAAAGTGCCGAGCAGGCAGATTGCTGGACAATCTTCTTAGGATCCAAGGCTAATTGCACCAACAGCTCAAAAGTTGGCTGGAAATAGTTGGCGTAACTGCCTCCTTGTTTAGCTTCCTTGGTCACCCATGGCGAATAACGGGAAACTGCCCAGCACGAGATTTCTCTAACCTTCGACTCGTTATCCTTCATTCTCTCCACCAAAAAGGGAACCAATACGGGCAACTTGTCGCTCGCAAGCTCGATACAACTCTTGGAAATGGCACCAAATGCCAAAATAGCGCTTTCACGTACGGGCCATTCGCTTGAGACAATGTTCTGCTGCAAAATAGGCAATGCGATATCAAGCACATCCTGAGGGAAATCCAAAGAGAGAACGTCGAGCGTAGAGGCTGCACATCTTCTCAAGTTCCACTGCTCCATCTCGTCATCGGAGTCGTCCGAATCTTCGTCATCTGAGTCAGATTCTTGGTTGTTTTTCTTTCCAATCGAATGGCCCTGTTTAGATTTGGCCATGTTAGGCTTGATGTCTTCAGCCTTATCGGCTACAAAGGCATCGTCCTTCTCGTCGGCGATCTGGAACAAAAAGATCTCCTCTTCCAGGAAGACCATCTTAGACAAAAGCACAGGCAAGACCACGCGGAGCTGCTGTCTGAAAATAGGCTTGTGTGCCTTGGTTGGCAGCTCTGCAAGCAGCAAAAGAAACTCGCATGCCTCCATGGCCACCTCCTCGCTTGGATCTTCCATCAGGTGAACACAGTAGTTAAGCACACCCTCCATATGTGGAAGAAGCTTATCTGGGCGAGTTTCCATGATGAGAGAGAAGGCCGAGCACACGTTCTTACGAACTTCAGGGTTTTCGTCCTGTGCCAAGTCAAAAAGCGTCTGTAAGTAATGGTCTAAGAATACAAGAACCAGCTGCGACTTTAATGGGAGGAGCTGGTTTAAACAAAAGATGGACTGTGAACGGATCTTGGGAGTGGAATTTGGCAGTCTGGTCAACTCGATGAGCTTGCTAGTGATGTGGTCGAGTGGTCTTTCGCCGTTATACTCTCTGTCGAGCAACGCACTGTGGTCCTCGCAGATCTTGGCCAACGCAGACACAGCAGCCTCTCTCGATTGTGGGTTTATATCTCCAGACTCAATGGTCGAGAGTAACTGAGGCAACGCCTGTGGCCACCCCTCGATACCCTGAGCAGCAAAGAGTGAGGTGATGACATTTCCGGTGATGTTTCTCACCATGGTGTCTTGCACCATCAAACCAGCGAAAATCGTGGCCAAAAGGTAGCTACGATCAGTCAGGTTGGTCTTCAACACGCTGTTCTTCAAATTGATTCCTGCAGCGGCCCTGACATCCGACGTTGACTCTGTGTCTTTGATCAAAAGATCGCATAAGTAGTTCTCGAACTGTGGTTGCTTCTTCAGCTCAGCAAGGGCCTGGTTGGCAGCAAATCGCACCTTGTTATCCAGCAGCAACGTGGCCTTGAAGATTTTGCGGAGCTGCTCCAAAGCAGCGGGATCAGCAGACCACATAATAAAAGGTGATGTTTGATGAAGGGAAATCAGCTAGAAAAGGGTAAAAAAACCAGAAAAATTAGGTTGGAAGGAAGGTGCGATGAGTTGATGCTTACTCGATATATATCCTCGAGGGTTGTCTTATTTTTTTTTTCAACTCGAATGTCCCTGGGACTATCCGTCTATATGATTTAGTTAGATTTGGTGAATTTTTTTCTATGAAGGCCGCGATGCTTCCCATGCGGATTATTATGCAATGTCAAAGTAGATGATGCTCAAGCTCGGCCAACTTCTCCGTTAGCTCGTCCAACTTGCCCAAAATGGGCATAAACATGTCGTGAACTGGCTTGGACTTACGCTTTTCTTGAATCAGCGGATTAGGTGAACTGGAGAAGTTACTGAGTGAGTTCGTGCTTGTAAGTGGAGTATCGCAGTCATTACTCTTTTGCCCATCGTCGCATTCCAGCCCCGTCTCATTGTCGTAGTAGTCCTCTACCTGATTGGCAGTGCTGTCTCCTGTGTAGTCGGCAAACACCGAGGTGTTGTCGTTATCACTCAAGTCTGCTCTGAGTGCACCTCCAAAGTCGAGGTGATCGCCGTCATCGCTGCTTCCAAGTTGTTCTTGGATGTCGGACGTAACACGAGAGAGTCTGTCGAGAATTTGAGACCTGCGGATGTTTCCAGAGTTGAATTCGTCTCTTGGCGACTTGAACTTATCCGTTGGGGGAGTGTCTGGGGAGTAAGTGCCAATTGAGTCATTGTCTAAGGTAGATATAGCATGAGGAGGAGCAAACAACGAAGTGTTCATGACACTTTGACCAATGCCTTCGCCGAAGCTACTTTCGACAGGACTGGCCAGTTTGCGTGGACTTTTGTTGATTTGGAGCAGCACATCGGCAGGATATACGTCACTTAAAACTTCGCTGTGTTTCTCTGCGTCTTCGTAGTGGATACGATTCTGCTTAATGTCATCGTGTCCTACGTGGAAATAGTGCTCGGAGAAATCAATATCGTCGTCGGAGTCGTCATCGTCCAAGTTTATGTCGCCCAAGTTCTCAAATGTCACCAGCTTATTGCTTTGTTTGTAGCTTCTAGATTTTTTCAAAATGGATCCTTTCCTGCCAAGCGGTAGATCATCGGTCAGAGGCTTTATTTCAGCTTGTTTGAAATCACTCGAAGAGTCCACAAACTTTTCATTGGAGGAGACAACATCTCCAGAAGGTCCGGGAGTATGGTATGGGGATTTGTCCGAGAGGTCGTTCGAGGAAACATTATGGTGCATATTAACTTGAGAGGTACTCAGGAAGGTTGCACTGCCATTGCCAATTCCGTAGTGATCCAAGGAAAGAGTCTCGCGAGATGATTTTTCAAGCTCTTCGTTCTTGTGACAGTTGAGCCGAGCCAATCGCTCGCCGTAAGTTTCCAAGCATTCAGCAGGAACAAAGCCTATCTTTCCATCTTCTTCATCAGATTCAAAATTATCTTCGGAGCCGCGGGCATTCCATAGACTCATACGCTCAGTTCTCGACATTTTCCGGATTAGCCACCAATAGTTGTCCAGATCGTTGATGAGGAACACCGGCTCATCGCGAGCAAGCGTGCAATGCAGAGGATCAGGTCCAGAAAAGTCATATAAACCGTATAACTTGTCCGGATCCATTTCCCGTGGAGGCAGTCGTGGAGGCAGAGGAGGTAGAAGCTGTTCGTCGGTAAGGCCGTTGTCTTCAATGCCGTAAGAGTCACTGAGATCGTTGAACTCATTTTCGAAATCGTCATCACCGTAGTCATCCTCGCCGCTGTCGAATTCGCCGTCGTAGTAATCGTCATACGCATCTGAGCCGTCGTATGCGTCTGAACCATCGTATGTGTCAGATCCGAGTTCTATGCTGGCCCGAAGAGACTCTGCGTCAGTAGTTGAGGCTGCCGCTGGCACATCTAGCGCTACATTCCCCTTTTTGGTCACAGGCTCCCGTAGACTCTCCATCTTAGATGTCGGCAGAATTGTTTTCTTTAGTGGTTGGTCTGGATAGGTGAGATTTGGCTTCGGCAGCGTATTTATGGAGGACAGAGGTCCTTCGTCGAGCGAATCGACAATTGCATCCTCGCTCACACGTATTTGGGGTCTCAGCGGGCTGACGTTGCCAGGCGAGTACTCGCGGGCGAATTTGGTCATGAACTTCTGTTGACGGTCGACATAGACCTGATCGGCATCGAAATCCGGACCATTGTCACGGATGTACAGAAGAACACTCAGCTGGATATTGTAGCGGGCTAAGCCAGCCATTTGCGTGTCGTGGACCACGGAGCCATGGCTGTTTGCTGTTTGATTCAGCGAGGTAGTCAGCGCAAACGAGATCTTCCGCTCCAAATCGTGAAGAAGCTTATTGGTGGACTCTAAGGTGTCCGGCTGTGAAGGTTCGGACGAGTCCATGGCGACAAAACTCGAGGGTGGTGCTGATCTGAAGTTGCGGAGACTTGATGACAAAGTGTCGACTTGAAAGGACGTTGCCTTGTTTGACAGAGGGTTGCGGTATCAATAAGGGCGGAGCCGCTGCAAAAAGAAAGCAGATCGGATGAGATATTAATGAATAAGGCGAGAAAAACAGGGCCAAATAAGAAAGTGGAGCAGCGGTACGCCGTGCGTCGCGATGAATGAACAGGTACTTGAGTAGGAGAGAAGTGATCTTCAGTGGAGAATGTATAGAATGTTGAGAATGTATAGAAGAGGCGCGTTTCTATTTTGATGATGAGACACAGGAGGATGAGAATGGGAAAGTAAATGGGGAAATAAATAGCTTTTGAGAGAAGTTTAGGATTAAAGGAAGAAAGAAGAGGTAGTATAAAAGAAGTGAAAGTTAAAAGTGGGATAATGTGGATATTTATATACCATGAATGTATTAATTGGAGAGACCCATTCATCTTGGATATGTAAGTTTATCTGCAGTACATGTAGGTAAGTTTCCCGATTTGCTCAGTTGCACTAAATCACCGCCGCACGCGCATACGAGAACAATACTCGTAGCCGGAACCAATTTGAAATACTTACAATGTAAAATCTGCTAAGATTTTGGAGAGTTCATCGCCAATTTATTTGGCATTGACATCCAAATATCCGCAAGATTTTGGATTAGTAGGTTAATCTCGCCAAGGCATCGCGCGATTGACGTCGCAGGAGGCACCAAATGCCCGATTCCCGGTGTTTTTTTCAGGGACAGTAGGGTTATGAAGTGAGATGAGAGGGAAAGAGAGAGAGAGGCAATGAAGGATGTGAATGAGAGAAAAAAAACAGGAGAAATGTCTTGAAAGTTAGAATGTAAAATGTCAAAATGTATTGAAATTTGGATTTCAGACACATTGGAGGATTAGTGACCGCAAAAAAAAAGAGTGACTATGACCATTGAACAAAAGGTAGGATGAGCCGTTGGGTCAGTGCAGTGAGAAGTGCTGCAGACTACGGACGATAGACGAAATGTGAAATCAAATGAATTCAGATCTGGTGACGGCTACAACGCGGAATCGTATGGAAAGGTGGCTGAAGGTACTGAAGGAGTAGCTAGAGAAATAGAAGTGGCGGATTTGGAAATGAATTAATCGGTGAAGGATTTTTTGTTTGTGATTTTTCATGAAGTGAATACTCTTTTTCATGGTTGGGTGCGAAGTTTGTACAATTCTGAAAACATGGGGATTAAAGCCAGGGACAAAACTCACATGGATGAGACTTTCGACCGATGAAATTGGAAGATTTCAGAGTATCGATAATCGACTATAGAACTTCCCATTTACTATTATGGATTTTATAGAGTACTTAAAATTGTAGCATTACTTTTTAGATTTGGACTTTTCTTTGTATTGACAATTCCCCACCATTCTTCATGTTTTGTCTCTGAAGATTTCCACTCTAGACCTTCTGTTCATACTAAATTCTGCATATTTTGTCTGGATAAAATCTGTGAATATGGCCTGATGGTTGTTTCTGCCTCTTCTGGAATCTCCTCCTGGTCTCACACCTCTAATCTTGAAATTAACTATCATCCCAAATGCACTCAATAAATCTACAAAAACATGATAAATATACCAACAGCAACTTACTAGAATACCAAATTAGAAAATTTAAACAATCCAAGTTCAGTCATTCATTTGAAACAATGATTTTTTCATCCTTCACTTCGCAGCTCTACTTTATTCTAACAATATGATATAAATAGACACACACCTAACTTCGAAATGCGGCATTCTTTTCATGGCCAATACGTTCAACCAAATTTCCAGAAAGTCACCTCATCATTCCAAACGAGAAGCCTCCAAAAGTCTTGGTTTTATGCCCAAGCTGGTCACGTACGCCCGTACCTTCATTCAAAACTTACGATTTGCGTGCCCCACTCTGTCTCATTACCATCAAATACGACCGGATACTCGGCATCCATGACCGCTTGCCCAACAATGGTTCAGGTCTGTACTATTTACGATTTTCAAACTAGTCTCTTATTTTTTTTTTAGTCTTCTCTAAATCTTCCCCGATTCTTCTTCTTTTTTTTTTATAGTCCAATGTCGAAACCTTTCAAGCTTCCCTCACTGGTCGTCAACGATGTTCTTATTTCTCCACTTGAACAAAGTCATGGCCATACACAACTATCCACCTTCTAAATACTGAACGTATGCATATTCTATAAATAACATTAGCACACTCGAAGGTTCGCTAGCCTTCCTGGCAGGTTTTTTTCCCCTTTTGAGACACCAACCGAACTAAGCCTCTATCACAACTATAGAGTATGCGAATGAAGCTTTGAGTGCATACCATGGATCAAATCGTACATGGAAGCACTGATTAGTAGCAGCTTGTCGAGTTTGTCTCCAAAAAAGTCCATAATCGTCATCTCTAACTTTATTCTTGCGTCGTAGGCAAGCTTTTCTCAAAAAACGGGCAACCAGCCAAGATTATCTCTTTTGGGTGTAGGTACCACCTGTTTCTGCTAAACTAGACCACTAGCCAATAGTCAGGAACATGATGAGATGCACCGATGGATCGAAGCAACCAAACTCAACTATAAATACCATCCGAATTCTCTTAATGTTTCACTAATTAACTACCAGCTAATTAACTAACAAAACAATGCGTCTTTCGCTTTTGAACATGGTGGCCATCGCTGCTGCCAGATATATCAAGGTTTCTAGTGATTTAGGAACACAATACTTAATCTTGGATGGTGAGGAACCAAAGTTTGTGGATACCATAACGGAAGCCTATGGAGACTTTACCTTGAATGAAGGGACTCTTTTTGCTGGCACAAGTCTCTTGACCAGAGAAAAGAGTGGAAAAATTAAATTTCTGAGTAATTATACCGAATACTTAAGTTTTAGAGGCCACTTGGGGTTTGAGGGCGATACAATCACCCCTTTTTGGTCGTATACTCTCTTCCTTTGTCAAGGAGAAGATAATCAGGGTGATGAATGGGAGTTGTTTGCCAGAGATGATAATAGCGCTCCTGAGAGTTCCAGTGAGACAGAAACTGAGACAACAGAACCTTCGTCTAGTACTAATGATGAAACCACTGAAATAGAGATTACAGATGAGACATCGGAAACGGATAGTACAGAAACCTCTGCAACTTCGGATGATGATGAAGTTTCAACTCAAGAAACTGAACCCAAGGACACAACAGAAACTATTGAAACAGGCGAAACTACTGACACCAATGAATCAGGTAAAACTACTGATTCCAATGAACCTTCTGAAACAACGGAAACCACTGATTCGCAAGTTGAATCGCCAACTGAATCTCCAAGGGAGTCATCCACTACTCCTCCTGCAAGATTGAGAAAACGGGTGGACTACGGTCAATGTCTTGAGGTATCTTTGATGCTTGTCAACGACAAGTCCCAGTGCTCTGGCGCTGAGTGTCTGGCCACTTGCACTTCAACTTGCACCAAGCAAGTATGTATTGCTTCTCCTTGTCCTCTGGAGGTTTGTACAACCATCTGTCAAGGTGACGAATGTCCTACTGTGTGCACCAAGACTGACTGTGCAAAGCCATCTGAATGTCCTGACAGTTGTAGACTTGACTGTCCAATTGATACATGCGAGATTTTCTGTGTGATGGCATCATGTACCGAAGGATATACTCCCTGTCCTGAGAGAACATGCTACACATCATGTCCAACTCCGTCATGTAGTGGAGCCGAATGTGAATCTACTTGCAGTGGATCAGAGTGTGAGTCCACATGCACTGGACCAGATTGCGAGTCTACATGTACTGGATCAGAATGTGAATCTACTCCCACGTGCACTGGATCAGAATGTGTCAGCAGTTGTACCGGATCTTGGTGCTACACCAATAGCACTTGTACTGGAAGTGAATGTGAAGGAAAGACTTGCACGGGCGCCACATGTCCTCAAGATGGAGGATGTACTACCTGTGATACTGTCCACTTCTCTGGCTGCCCAACTTGTATCTACATTCTTACTGACTACTCGTTTACATGTACTGAAGTGACCACCATGACCATCTCGACTTGTTCTGAAGTCAGCAAATGCTCTCCAAAAACTTTAACCTTTAGTCCTGGTACCTATACCATCACAGGAACTGCTGCAGTCCCAATTCACTCGAATATTGTGGTGACTAAGGCAGCTGCTGGAACAGATGCCTCTTCCCGTAGTACCGGAGTTGCTTCTTCATCAACAGGAGCAACAACTAACTTCAGTGGAGAAGGTGCACGTAACTTGGTCAGTACTTTGATTGGAGCCATTGGGTTAATACTCTTGATGTGATAGAACCTAAGTAAAATCCTATTCGTATTTCCTCATAGCAATCAGTAGATTATTTAATTCTTGTGATGTCTTCACATATTCTCATTATTGTTCAGGTGAATTCTTTGGCCGAAATTCTTACCTGAACAGTCTACGTCATCTTCATTCCCCGAACAATTCACTTACTTGCTCTAATGGCCTGATTAAAGTTCCGAAATGACACTAAAAATAGGGTCAACATATTAGTGTAAGTCATATTGCCCAAAAAGATTACCCATGAGTGTCTGGAACGAACTATTTCAGAATGTGTCGGATGGTTCTATATTTAATCTCGTGGTTCAAGTAGTAACATGAACCGACGAATTAGAATAGCCTTACTTCTTCTAATCGTATTCATGTAGAGTTTGATTTTCTCAATGTCCTAGTCTACATTCTCGCCAGGTTTCCAAAGAGTGTTCTTTCGTAAAGTTTTCTCACCAAATACCCTCGGAAAGTCAACCTCGAAATCAAATCCAAATTCATGAACTTTTAACAAGAAAATCTTATCCTTCACTCTCAAAGAATTTCAGAATCATTGAAGCTCACCATATGCTCTTGCCGTGAACGAATATAAGTTTCATATGTAAAAATAGATCCCAAGAACGAAGCCCAGCTATTCCAGTCATTCGCGCTTCTACCCCGGGTTTCACCAGTTCACATAACCACACCCATTTAGGTACCACCGGATACCAGACCCCACGGCAAAGCGCAAATTTGGATCGGCCCCGCTTAATTGCCCATCATGCTATATTTTACCCTCTTCACAGCAAACGAGGAGTAGCTGCACCTTCTGGGTCAATATCGAGGCTTTTGCGGGTGCGAATCTAAAATAGACCTCTGCGCAGGGTGCTAAGAATAAAGACATCACTAATGGTAGGTCACCATCTGCACGAAAGGTCGCTTGGTCTACAGATCAATGCGTTATTGACGTGAGTCTATTTTAAGTGAGCCGTGCCAAGCATCTTTAACTAGTAGTTCATTGGATGGAAGTTGGAGGAGACGGTAACGGAGGAGATGATATGCCAATAGACTAAGTGGGAGTGAGAAGGGCACATCTTAAGCCATGCGGAACGGATACGAGGGTTTTCTAGAATAAAACACTATTTAAGGAAACTGTTTTGGGGCCATTTCTAGATGGAATCATTATCATCATGCGTTTATTACCTACTCTTTCGCTTTTGTCGGTGGTGACAGCTAAGTATATTCGGGTTGGTACCGATGGGAACAGGTTTCTCTCAAAGAAAGGTGACTATTATGGAACAGCTGACACTGCCGAAGATTACTATGATAATTTTTCCGGCGAAGAACCCCATGTCTTGGACGGAGGAGTGGTTTGGACCCTCAACGAAGACGTGGTTGGAACTTCTGGTTCAGAGAAGCTCTTAGTTACTTTTGAAACTGTTGACGAGGGACTCTATATCGATGCTGGCAATTACGAATTCTATATTTGTGGTGGCAATACTTTGAAGGCGTTTTCTTTTGATGACAGTGGATCCAGTGGATCCAGTGAGTCCAGTTTGCCCAGTGAGTCCAGTGAGACAGAATCCAGTGAGACTGAGACCAGTGATACAGAGACCAGTGATACGGGAACTTCGGGTTCTGATGATTCCCTGGCAGAGGAGACTAGTATTATCAAGCCAACTGACGGCAGTTCAGAGGACGAAACTTCGACTCCAACAGAATCCGATGAGGTAGGATCTTCAAAAGTCGCAGAATCTTCCGAAGTGGTAGAATCTTCAAGCCCTGGGGAATCTTCAACGGAGTCTTCGACCCCACAGGAGTCTTCAATCCCACAAGAATCGTCGATTGTGATTGCACCTTCTACAATCACTGAAAGCATCGTGTCTCTGGCAACCGTAACTCCAGTCAAAAGATTGCGTAAGCGTCTCATAGATCCTTCTTGTTTCCCTGTGCAATTGTACCTTGTGGAAACTCCATGCAGCGAGAGCGACTGCCCAACCTCATGTGACGTTGAATGCCACGATATCTACTGTGTCACAACTCCATGTCCCAAGGAGGTTTGTACTAGCAGATGTCCAGGTGAGACATGCTCGTCCGTTTGCACCAAGCACTCATGTGATGAACAGAGTTGTCCTACAGATGATTGTCATGTCGAATGTCCCTCTGATTTATGTGAGACAGAATGCCACGTTCCCCCCTGTCCTAATCCAAGTGGTACTGCTTGCGAGCCAGGTTATTGTACAACCAAATGCCCAGGACAATGTGACACTATTTGCAATGCTTGCACTACTGAAGGATGTCTGTCAGTTTGTACCACCTCATGTTCATGTTCCGCAACAGATGGCAGCTGCTGCACTGAATCTGATGGAATCTGTGACACATGTACAACTCAATGTGCCATTCCATCATGTACGTCAGGTGCTGTGTGTCCTCCAGGCGAATGTACAACTGAATGTCCTGGAGAATGTGATGTTATCTGTGAAATCTGTACTACTCCAGGATGTCTGTCATCGTGTACAACTTCATGTCCATGTACCGCTACTGATGGAAGCTGTGATAATTGCACCACCGAGTGTGATGCCGTTTGTCTTGCATTGACGTGTCCCCCAAGTCACTGTACGACCAAATGTCCAGGGAAGTGTGATGTTATCTGCGAGGAATGTTCTGGTGATGGCTGCGAATCTAGTTGCACGACTTCGTGCGTTCTGGAACCACCATGCACTGATACTGAGCCTGGTGGAAAGTGTTGTAGTGGCGATCATTGTGAAACCAAATGCACCACTTGTGAAACCGAATGCACCACTTGTGGACCCAAGTGCACCACATGTGGTACTGTCACTGTCATCCCCGGTTGTCCAACCTGTGTTCACACCGTGACTGACTGGGTGATTGTGTGTCCTACAGTCACTACAATCACAATCTCCACCTGTCCTAAGGTGGACCAGTGCTCTCCTCACACCGTCACATTGAACCCAGGAACTCACACTATTACCGGAACAGCCGTTGTGCCTGGCCATACTGATATCACCGTGACAAAGTCAACGATTGCTGGAGTAAGCACTCGGGTCACTAAAGATCAGGCCACCACCAAAGTGTTTACTCAGAGCACTAAGGTCACTACTAAGAGCACTTCCAAGACAACAGCTGCACCAGGTGTCTCTACAGATTATTCTGGTGGCAGCAAGAAGAACTTGGTTGGGTCTCTTCTTGGAGTGATAGGCTTTGCAGCAGTTATATGGTGATGATTGACACCAATCGCTCGCTTTTTCATTGAGGAAATTTCTAGCAAGCATAGGCCTTGTTTTGTTGTGAATGTCCTGGTGATGTTCATATATGCTTTCATGATTAGGTTTCGTTTGTATTTTAAGAATGACATATGAATAACGTAACTACTTGAGATTAATAAGAAAATTATCGAATAAGGCTAAGCAAACTAACTGAGGCATCAAGCCAACTGGGGCCAGCTGATTGAAAAAAACTCATTGTCCATCGCTTATATTGACATTTTGAACTAGGTGTAAAGTAATCATTAGAAATACAAGACGATTAGTGAAATTTAAAATTGTCATCATTCTTCATGACGTCTATATACACTTTTGTTGTCTTTTGATAGCTTCCAAGTACCAAGCAACAACAATTCAAGCGGCCAAAAATAGCCACGGTTCGGAAGTTCTTTAAGGACCGACAGTAGGGCCCGCCTATTGCCAAGATATTCTCCCTTTACGCCCGAAATCTTCTGCCCACTTTCTCCTCTTTTAGAGCTCGCCCGATGTGGCAGCCGATCAAGTCCACCAATGGGTTTACCGGAAAGAATCACCTGCTTGGTGGTTACAACGTGCAAATCCATCAGGAGCAAGGCATTCCTGGTCATGCGTCTCGACTAGAAGAGCACATTTGGCTGGTGCGTTAGGGCAAAAGAAGGGTGAAGGTCATACAATTGGCGATTGGTAGAAACTAGGAGTGAATCTAGAATAATTGGTAACGGAATTTTTGTACTGGATCTGTTTTCAATGCCCATAGCATTGAGTTCAGAAATGATTATATGAAAAAGAACAGGTTGATATATAATGATGATAACATATTGATGATTTCCCAATGATATAAAGACAACTTGATTTCCCGCATCACGTTGCAACCTCCAAGAGGCTCCTTGCTTCCGGAATATGTACCCAATAAGAGTTGCAGGCTTTTCGGGCAGGTGTTGGTATGTTTTTGGCAACTTCAACTTAATACTGATACCAAATTGATACTCACAGCAAATTGATGAGATTAGACTCATGACATTGACACTAAAATACATTCGAAGACTGGAACATTGTCTCAAAGAAAGAATATTACTATCTTGCAAATCTCGTTCTAATAATATCCATCCACTCACTGAACAAAGAAAATAGTCTAGTTGAGTCTATTGGCTCAACTCTATTCATTCGGTTGTCATGCATCATAGTCCACTATGCATTGTATAATTAGGCTTCCCAGTCTTCCATAGTATGGGCTACCTGATACTTCCACAAATAGCCTTCCCCATACCTTCTATGACCTTCCCCATCTTGCATTCCCAATCCTGCCTTCCCCATCTTTCTTTCCCCAACTTACTTTCCCCAACTTACTTTCCCCATCTTGCCTACAACATTCCGGGAATATCTTTTCTGCATGGAAGAATTGTTCAGATGGGATTTGATCTGCACATCATGCCTTGCTTTGCGCGGAGTTCCAATTCTTGAGTGAAATGGCTGCGAAAACTCATGAATACTCTTTTTCTTCCTTCCACAAGTATGTATAAAACAATCTAATTCGCCATACCTAAATCCTCTATGAAATCGTAGCATTTTCAGCGTTTGGCATAATTGGCACAAACCCAACTCTCGCCACGGCTAAATATTTACGGCCAAACGAAGCCAAGGCTAGTCCCCTCGCCGGCCAGTCATTGCCATACCGCTACAACTGCGCCAGATGGTAGACTCTGAGAGGCCACACGGCCATATTCCTCATGAAGTATAAATATCGTTACAATATGGACTTCTTTGACCTCATCAAAATATTCTCATCATGTTTTGGCGCCAACTTCTTCCTCTTGCTACAGCGGCTACTGCTATGCTTGTCCAAGTGGACGATTCTAAGTATTTGGCTCAATCCGGAGGAAACTATATCGTGGTAGACGATAAATCAAGTGCAGGTACTGAATTTGATCTTGATGCCAGTAACATTGTTGACAGTGGGGCCGCTTGGTCTGTTCAAAGCGACAATATGATTACTACTGGAGGCGAGGGTCTCGTGATTTCCACTTCGGGTTCGGAAAGCAAGATTGTTTTCTTCCCTAATGACGCTCTGTTGGCCTTTTTTGTTTGTCCAAGTGATGGCGGGTCCTTCTTGTTCGTTGGATCCGCCGATGGAACTGACGGTGGTAGCACTGATCCTGGTGGAGACCCCACTGATACTGGTGGAGACCCCACTGATCCTGGAGGAGAGCCTACTGATACTGGTGGAGAGCCTACTGATACTGGTGGAGAGCCTACTGATCCTGTTGGTGGAGAGCCTACTGATCCTGTTGGTGGAGAGCCTACTGATCCTGTCGGTGGAGAGCCCACTGATCCTGTTGGTGGAGAGCCTACTGATCCTGTTGGTGGAGAGCCTACTGATCCTGTTGGTGGAGAGCCCACTGATCCTGTCGGTGGAGAGCCCACTGATCCTGTTGGTGGAGAGCCTACTGATCCTGTTGGTGGAGAGCCTACTGATCCTGCTGAAGAAACTGCAATTTTTAAGAGGATGGATTTAGATGAGGTACTCTTCCTGTGTACTCGAGTGAATTTGGCTTTAGTGAGTGAAGAAACTTCATCATGCTCTACAGAATGTGAGGACGAAGCTTGCACAACTAAGTGTCCCGGTAAATGTGACGTTATTTGCAACTCTTGCCCCGATGAATCTGTTTGCACAAACGAATGCACTACAATGACCAAAGCTGATGGAACATGTTGCACAGACCCGGCAGATTGTTCCATCTGTAGTGTGACAGCTCCAGACGGTTCATGTTGCACTAAGTTCAAATCTGACGGTTCATGTTGCACAGACCCGGCAGAATGCTGCAGTGTGACAGCTCCAGACGGTTCATGTTGCACTAAGTTCAAATCTGACGGTTCATGTTGCACAGACCCGGCAGAATGCTGCAGTGTGACAGCTCCAGACGGTTCATGTTGCACTAAG
>Ga0160505_100142_pt1 | contig 54342 bp, 43 predicted proteins | sample DIDeMG_FD_108225 | JGI IMG/M metagenome (GOLD analysis project Ga0160505, IMG submission 108225) | Enriched chicken feces microbial communities from UW Madison campus, WI, USA - DID2874_E49_Stillage MG | ecosystem: Host-associated > Birds > Digestive system > Large intestine > Fecal ... | reverse complement strand
TCAGCTCACAATTATTTCTCAATTAATATATCTCCATATTCATAATAAATCACTTCTTCTCGTCCAACTCAGTGTCGATGTTATGAGGTGTCACTACTCCTCCTCCCGCAACTTTACCGTCCAAAGAAATCATCTTGGTTAACTGAGCGGAAACCTGACTCTGCACAGCGTGCAACTGTTCTGGGTGGGCATTCTGCCATGCTCTCAACTTCCAGGTTTGACCGGTCAAATCCCAGTAGATACCTCTGAAAGTAGTGAAGAGACCTTGACGACCTTCCCAAACAGGCCCAATGATAACAACAAATGCAGTGAAGAACGACCAAATGAAGAACACAGAAACCCAACCAGTAAAGAATGATTTGCTGAAAATATAACCACTGCCATACATTGGGATTGGCCACAACAAAATCAAGCAGACTGCCAAAACACAACAAATCGTTAAGGCAATCTTGAACGATCTCTTCAATCTGGCACTTTCCTCGGCATACTTATCGAAATTTTCGACGGCGATTTCGTGAGCAGCAGTAGTCATTTGAGATTTGACAGGTAAAAGCTTCTCTGGGTCTTCTTCGACAGGAGTCTCGGCAGCCAATAACTCCTCCTCTTCATCAACTCGAGCAATGGTCTTTAAGATGTCCCAGTTGAACTTTTGAGGCTTGAAAACAAGGGTTAATACGGGAACAATGATCAAGGGAGACAAAAGAGCAACAACGTTACCAGTCAACATAGGATCATCCATGAAAGTTGTGTCAACTGTGACAGTACCGTACATCTTCTTGGTGCAAACCAACCACGACATGATAGATAAGGCAGTTGCGATTGGAGGAGTGAAAGTTGCAGCGTGCCAGTTTTGATTCTTGGAAAGTAAAGTCAATGCAGAAGGCAACACAGCACCACCAATAATGACTCCCATCAACTCATATAAGTAACCCATGGAGATACCTGCGTAGTACAAACCAATAGCAAAGCCGGCCATAATATAGGCGAAAGCAATGACCGATGCGTGAGACATAAAGATCAAAGTCTTACCAGAAGCCTTGGGGTTGATGTAGGATCTGTAAATATCGTAAGTGTAGATGGTGGATACAGCAATCAACTCTGCAGACATTGCAGAGGTGACAGCCATGAAAACCAACAAAAGACTCATCACAGCACCAGACTTGCCCAAAAGAGCTACGGCTGCGTTAGGCAAGACCAAACCAGCACTGACCTCGGCAGAAGTCATTTTTTCTGGGTAAGTTGGCCAAGCAGGAGTGTTCTGCAAAGACAAAGCAGTCAAACCCATAGTGGTGGCCATGAACATTGGGATGGCAAACCAGGCCAAACCACCAAGAACGTAGCCGGGCATGGTAGCAACAGGGTCCGAAGCGAAGGCCTTGTTGAAATATCCGTTATCCAAGAAAACGGTTCCGAAGTTACCGACAATGTTGATGACAAAGAAAATACCTCCAGAACGGGATTTGATGGTCAAATATGAGCCACCAGCGTTACCTTCTCTGGGCTGAGTTTCAGCCAAAGCGGTGACAATTTCCCAAACCTTAGCTGGAGAACCCAACTTGTCAGAGGTGGCGAAGGCATTGAAAGCAAACACTAACATGATAATCACAATGACCACAGTGTGAGCATAATCGGTTAAAAAAGTTGCCTTGATACCTCCAAACAAGGTGTAAACCACCACACCGAGAGGCAACAACAAACATGCAGCCACAACGTTCATTCCCGTCAAATCATGCACAACAGCAGAACCACCAGTTAACAACATTGCGGTAACCAAGACATTTGTAGCAAACCCCCAGAAACAGTAGATTCCGTGAGTAACTGGCCCGTATCGTGTTTTCACAATTTCCAAATAAGTGTGTGCAGAAGGAGCCCGCTCCTTACCCTTGATAGCCAAACAAGCAAACAAAATAATCTGAACTGTGGCACCAGCAGCGTAGTATAAAGCACCAGAAACACCGTTGTTGTACACTTGAACAGTGGAGGTCAAGAGAGTAGCAGCCCATGTCCAGGAAGAGACAACAGCAGACGAAAGCAAGAAGGTCTTAACACTTCTACCGGCTGTAGCAAACTCTTCAGCAGTCATGATTTCCTTATTGTAACGTTTCAAACAGAAGGTGGTAAGAACCATACCTCCAGCAAATACAGCACCCAAGCCAACCACGACAGCGTAGCCGGCACCCTGGGGAAGTGCAATGTAGGCAGCAGAAGACGACATTCGAGGCAAGTTATATGTGAATTGAACTCAAATGAAGATGCAATTGCAATGGCTGATGAAAAAATTGAATTTCATGGACTTAGTCTGATCTTATATAGAAGACCAGATAAGGTAGATGAGATAAGCGCATGTGTAGGATGGTTCCGTTTGGATGGAACAAAGGTTACTCACGTGCATGAAAGCAGAAAAAAAGGCACTGAACGCAGGCAGTGCGGCGGAATCGGCCCGTCGGGGACTTGATTAGAGACAGTGCCTTGTTGTTAGAAATGGTTCAGAGCCGTTTGTTCTTGACGGGCCGGAAAAAGATTTTGCTAGGCGAACGGTTTGCTTTTTTGGGAAAAGAAAAATATCGATAATGGTGGATATCATACGATGACCAAGATATCGGCGATTCACATTGGTATCTCTCGGGTGGAACAAATTAGCGCAATGAAATACGCCATAGAAGAGCCAAAAATGTTTAGGGCGTGCAGGGAAGCCATTTTGACACTTGAAAGTGATGCGGCACGTGAGCAGCTTGACATGTTAATGCTCCCCTCTAGTTTAATGCGAAGAAATCTGACAGAAGACTGGAGGCTAGAATAATAAATGCCCAGAACAACTGGATTAAAAAACTCCTCGAGGAAGAACTACCCAGATACAAAAATAGTCAAAATTTACCCATAGTTCTGATGACTTCTAGAAAAATGCATCCATGTCGCTTGTCGATCGCAATGTCGTGATGTCGCCGAGCCATTCGCACTCTATCGCCGTTGAGCCAGCTAAATTCCGCAACGCAATCTACGCGCGATTTTAATCAAATCATGATAAGTGGTCCATGCAGTGGTCCAGGACAGGTAACTAACCAGTAGAAACATGGCGATCTCTTTCGTGGCACCCGGGCTACAACTCCAGCGGCTATTCTAAGTAAACTTTAATCCTGCAAGCTGGCCCAAAGTATCACTGGGCGGGGTTTGTACAGTTGAGTCAATCATATCCACTGATGGCTGCAACGCCCCGAATTGATGGCTCTGCACAGCAATTAGGTTTTGTTCGGCATCAAATCGTGTTTTCAACGATGTGGAAATACTCTTCTGCTGTTCCAATGCGTCCTTCTCGGCGGACGACCGGATCTCTTCTTCATCACGTAGTTTGGCTGCTAACTTGGCGTCGAATTGGTTGACAAAGAAGAAGGTGCCCAGAATGTGCTTATCGAAAACAACCAACTGCTCCTCCATACACCGAGTCATCTCTTCGATGCACACGCTGTGGGACCAGCCAAAGTGTTCGGCTATTTCGGCAATGGTGTTGCCGTGGAATACCTTGTACTTGTCTCTGGTGTAGTCATCGCTGTCAGCAAGAAACTGGCAAAGATATTTTTGGTATTTGAAGTTGTTTTCCTCTTCTATTAAATGCTCCATAATCTTCACATGAAGGTCTTGCAGCTCGTGTGACCGCTGCGTGACAACCTGTAAGCCAGATTGGAACGTTGTCATCTTAATAGGAAGTTCGAGCTTGTCGAGTAACTCGAGACTTTTATTGAGCTCTTGTGTGGAGATGAGCTCGGTTCCAAATCCTTGGTTGAGAATTCTGAACCGGTTGTATGAGGCAAAAAGATCAGGAATGCTGATCATGGAGGTTATTTTCGTGAGCTCAGAGTTGAGCAAATACTCGCTGATATGACGAGCAAGCTCCTGATGAAACAAACTGGAGTTTCTGCTGATCACCAACGGTGGGATGGTGGCCGAGGGAGTATTCTTTCTGCGCTTGACGAGTGAACCAAAACTGGAGGATAGCTTGATTAAATCCTGGGCCTTAAACATCAATTGCTCGAGATCCTCGAGGGATTGCGTGAGAATGATCTCATTCTGCTTTCTTTGGAGCTGGCCAATACGCTCTAAGCTGTGGATTCCACCTGTCTTCACTTTTGGCACTACTTGCTCCTTTTTCTGGATCCGGGTGGCTTCGCCTCCAATGCCGCCACGACTTTCTAATAATTCCCATTTTATCTTATCAATTTCCTGAACAATGTGCTCGTAGAATCCGAGTTCTCCGCCTTTTCGGAAACTGATTTTAATGTACGGCCCTCCGTTGGTGTATTCCTCTTTATCTTCAAGAATTAGCCCCAAGGGGTTGTTTGCCCTTAAATTGGGGGTAGAGAGATTTTCCATGTCCTGAATTTTCCTAGAAAGTGCCAGTGGGATTGTCGGAAGCTCCGTTCCGCAGATTTCACAGTACTTCATTGATGGATGGTTGATGAATGTACATTTTGGACACTGGTCGTTGCTTTGGGACGTCTGTGTCTCTGCCGCAGGTTCCTGCTGTGTGTATGCATTCTTTATGACCTGTTCGATGTGGTTTCTGGATGGTGGAATACCACAAGATGTACATTTTGGGAAGTTGACGTCGAGGTTGGTTTTTGTCGAAATATGGTTGTTGAAAGAGCAAATCACACAGATCCAATCAACAGTCTTGTCTATCGGGAGAGATGCCAGCAGATTTTGAGGACTTGCCGCGCTAGAACCGGCCACAGAGGTCGATTCATCTTCAACTTTCAAGTAAACCTTCACCTTCGGTGATGACCGAAGGAACCGTTCCACATATTCTGCTCGCGCCACATCCTTCAAGCTCACAGCAATTGCACGGTTTCTATCTATAGTGTCGATATAAATGACCCTCTTGTTTGTGAGATACACTCTGCCGTTTTGATGGTTGGCGATCTTCAGCTTGCCCTGGTAGATTCCAACTCCATCCTTGACGTAGATACTGTATTCGTTTTCTATGAGAATAGGTCGACTGCTTTTGTTTACCGGGACACTCTGCCAGATGTAAAGATGCGACATTGGTGTCTTCGTCTGGCTAAGTTATCAGGTGTGGTTGAAGTTAAGTTGAAGATGATTCGCGCTATATGAAGGTGGCCTGGGGTATGGTGATGGAGGTGGGTAGGAAGATAGAGGAAATTGAAAAAGACTTAGGTCAGAGGATATTTTGGTGGGTATTTGAGGTAATGAGATAATCCCATGGTCGAATTTGTGAAGAGAATGTATGATTTTGATTGAGAAGTCTATAGTGTCTGTTAGATATCATTGTTGATGATGTATCGTGAGCTAAATTTGGGGCATCGGATCCAATGAGAGGAAAAAAAAAAGATGGGAGATGCTAAAACTATTAGTATGATGTAATGCTTTGAAATCTTGAATTCTAGCTTTTCGTTTGGGTTATAGGAATTGGGTATTGGTGTAAGTGGTAGATTTGGATTTTGCACCCAAATTGATTGGAGTCGGATTTGACAATTCAACCTCCTTCAATTTCTTTTACGAATCAAAGCTCAATTTTAGAGTCTTAAAATAATGAATTTTTGAAAACTTCAGATGATCGAAAGATTTCAGTTGTTCTCTAACTTGAGTGATAAGTGTATGACAGCTACTCCACTTGAGACCGATCAAACGAGACCAATCTTCAAATTCTAAAAGTGGAAATCGGATGAAATTTACTAATGACTGATATTTGTGCTAACGCGTCCAACTTAATATCTTTTTTATCGGAGTAGAATGGAGACATCTACTTGTCCCATGTTACCAACCAGACTATCGAAAGATGATCCAGAGATAATCCACTAGCAGTTTGATGTCAATGGCGATTTTTATACATCTAATTTCATGTCTATGTTTAGTACTTTGAATCTATTGACTTTTGTCTAACTTCGTTTCAGTCGATGTCCAATCCTACTAAATCAGATAACTTCTTTTTTCTTTTCATGACTTCATCTTATTTTCAATTGAAATAGAGCCAGCTATAAATCAAAACGAATCGTGTTTCCTTCTTCATCTCTCACCTTTTTTGATCCCCCAACTTTTCTGTTTTCTCCACTGTTCTGTCATCTGTTTTTGACCCCACCGTATAGATCACTATACTCTATTGTTTGTTTCCTCTTATCTCAGCAAAGAATCTTTAATGGATGAATATTATCTTTCAATACCACTCTGTTTCTTTAAGATCCATTTCCTCCTGTGAAAGTTTCCACCACCAAATATCCGATTATTTTTGCCCAATTCCATACCCTCGCTGTTTTTACTAACCTAAGTCCACCACAAATCAAGACTGTACAATCTTCAATTTCCCTAATCTTCTAAATTCCAAATTTCCTTGTTTCTAGACCTCTTCCAAGTCTCCAAATTCCTCATCAATTCAATCTTTATGATAATTAACATCCATAATGTCAACCTATTTCTCCTTCATTAAGTCGTGTACTTCCCAAACACTTCTCCATGATTCTGTGCTACTCTGCACCATTGAACCCCAGATGGCTTTCCTCTTCAAAAGAAACCCTAAAACTCCACCTGACTTGGTCCGTGTCCTCAACGAGCTGTTGTACAAGCTCGATCTACCCAACGACTCCAGAAAGTATCAGGATGAATGTCTGCGATACTTGAAACAGGTGAAAATCGTACTTTATGGAGACGATGAAAATGATCCTCAACCTGACCAGATCTCGCTGTTGTCGCAGGAGCTCTATGCTCTGGATTGCTTGTACCATCTTCTTCATAACTTGCGCAAGCTTGACTTTGATCTGCGCAAGGATGTGGTGCTCTTGTTTCTGACGCTTTTACGGCGCAAAATCGGCAATGATCTGCCCACCGTGGACTACTTGGTGCATCAGAAGCCCGAGATTTTGGTACTCCTAATGAAGAGTCCTGAACATCAAGAAACGGCGCTTGTTTGCGGCCAAATTTTACGAGATTGTGCCAAATTCGAGGTGATCAATAGATTCATCTTATACCATCCACTTTTCTGGAATTTCTTCAAGTATGCCCAGATCCATATCTTTGAGATTGCCACCGATGTGTTTGTCACATTGCAACAGCTTTTGTCCCAGCACAAGAAGCTTGTTTCCGAATTTTCAGGCAAGCACTGTGAGCAGATCACTACTAGCATCAATCAGCTTATCAAAGCCGACAATTACGTGACTAAACGTCAGAGCGTGCGTTTGTTGTCTGAATTGGCAATGCAAAAGCTGAATCACTTGTTTCTCATGTATTATTTTGATGATACAACGAGTCTTAAGTTGGTGATGCTTTTGCTTAGTGATAAGCTGAAGAACGTCCAAATGGAGGCGTTTCATCTCTTCAAGTTTTTCGTGGCGAAGCCCAAGAAGTCTCAGAAAGTGTTGGATATCTTGATTAAAAACAAGGAAAACTTTGTGCAATTCTTTAACAGCTTCGACGTGAGTGGTACGGGTACCAACATTGTCGATGAACGAGACTACATCATGGGCGAGATCCAAAAGTTGCCGGATATCGAGCGTATCCATTAGCATTTAGCATGATTTAGCATTACACCTCTAGAAGATTAGATAAATTTGTTATCCATTTCAGGAGTTAACCTCTACACGCTTCTCAAACTCATTGTATTGGCAGCCTCTAATAACGGCTTAATTAAACAGCCACTCTGGACCAGTTCTCAAACTCCTCTTCACCGTACTGGATCTTCTTGATCCAGTCAGCAACCTGGATGGTCAACTCACCAGCCTCGCCAGCAGCCAAAGGAACGGAGATATCTTCACCTCTCCAGCCAATGTTCTTGATTGGAGAGACGAGAGCAGCGGTTCCAGAACCAAAAGCCTCAACCAACTCGCCCTTGGCAGCTCTCTCCTTGACCTCGTGAATAGTGAACTTTCTCTCGGAGACGGTCCACTCGTCACTTGGCAACTTGGCTCTGGCCAATGCCAAGACAGAGTCTCTGGTAACACCCTCCAAAATGGTTCCATCCAAAGGAGCGGTCACCAATTCCTTCTTGCCAGAGGCGTCCTTGAAAACGAAGAAAACGTTCATGGTACCAACTTCAGTGATGTATCCCTCCTCACCGAACAACCAAAGGTTCTGCTGGAAACCTCTCTGAGCAGCCTCCAATTGAGGCTTAACGCATGGAGCGTAGTTGGCTCCCAACTTCTTGTTACCAACACCTCCTGGCCATGCTCTCACGGCGTAATCAGTAGCCTCCAAAGAGACAGCCTTGAAACCGGTAGAATAGTAAGGACCAACAGGAGAAGCAATTAAGTACAAAAGAGCTCTGTCTGGGGTAGAAACACCCAAGGTAGCGGTGGTACCGATGATGGTAGGTCTCAAGTACAAAGAGTAACCCTCACCTTGAGGAACAAACGACTGTTCGAGCTTCAAGAACTCGTTAATCAACTTAATGAATTCCTCACCATCGAAAGTTGGCAAGGCAATTCTCTCGGCAGACAGGTTCATTCTCTCCATGTTCTTGTTTGGTCTGAAGATTCTGATGTTGTTCTTGGTGTCTCTGTAAGCCTTCAATCCCTCGAATGCCTCGAATCCGTAGTGGAACACAATAGTGGATGGGTCAAACGAGAAGTTATGGTAAGGAGAGATGGTTGGAGCAGCCCAACCGTCGGCGGCTGTCCATTCAATCTCCAACATATGGTCCGTGAAGGTTTTTCCAAAAACCAACTGGTCATTAGGGAGTTTGTCCTTAGGAGTAGTTGTTTGGGTGATCTTCAACTTGGATGCGTCCAAAGGTGCCTGTGTCATGGTTGCTAACTGTCTGAAGTTAGTTTTCGTGATGTTGGATGCCAATCTGGAGAGGAGCCTCATGTCTATAGTCTATGATGAAAAATTAAAAGATGGGAACAAAAAAGTGCAAGGACTACCGGAAAAACCTAGGAAAAACGGTTGTAGGGCCAAGCGTAGGTGATTTTGGGGGATAAAAGTGATGGAAGTGAGGAAAAGCAAGACGAGGCGAGCGAAAATGGTACGTACTTATCCGTGGAAGTTTTTGGTATTTCGTTGCGAGAAACTGGCGTTAAATACCGTTCGTGGCCGGTTCCGGCAGGACAAAGAGTCATCAGCCGCGAATATCCGAACGGGTTGCAACGGAGTCAAGTGAGTCAGAAGTTTGGAAGGAGGGGGAAATCGGGACAATTGATGGGAATTTGTAAGATGAATTGGTGAAAAGAGGAGAATTGAATTGATTTGGAAATTTTGGGGGAATTTCGACGATTTTTTGGGGTAGAATTTTGGAAGGTTTCACACCATTTGGAAATTTGGTGTGAAAAATTGAGATTGGCCCTGTGAGAAATGATGGAATTGAGAGAATACGATTGATTTTATGAAGAAAACAGAATAGAAAATTGTGGATTTATGAATTTGAATAGAGATAAATAATTATGGTCTTTTTTAATGAATATTGATTATTGTTACGATTGTTGACATCTAGAAGATCGTGATCAAACCCTTCCTTTTATGGCTATTTTAGCTTCAATTGTGGTGAGTGTGGAGTCTCTGATCAAATATCAAATTGTGCAATTAGACGACGATCTGATCGGCCCGCCACCATGACTCATTCCTGTTGGTTCTGTTTAAATACATATGTTTTGACTGTGAGATAAGTATGCGGTTTCGGGGTATGTGTGGTGTGATGCACCGAAACGTTACATACATCTTTAGTGACATTCAATTGTCAAAATTTATCGACATGACGATGACTTCAGCTGATGATTTGATCTGTTTTAGCTCCATTTTCCCAATCAAAAATTGTTTTCCCTAGACGATTCTGACAAGCTTTTCAAGGAATCTGGTAGAGATCTCCAATTCTTGTGTTGTTCTTTAATCTTGCTAACTCCTGTCAACTGTCATTTTGTTTTCAACTATGTCGTTCCATACCTTCAAACTCCTCCTCAATCATACTTCAATTATATTGTGTCAGTTGGAAACGTATATGCTCTCAAATTCTCCACAAAAACTCCCTGTAAATAAACCTGGTTGTTGCTCGACACCAGAAACGTATCTGGATTCTGCTCTAAAAACCCCCGGTCAGTCCAAACTGTTCTGTTCTTTCCGATTTGAATGCCGTTGACTTTGTTAAGCCGCAACACCTCCGCAGAGGGACTGATATATTTTTCAGGATATTTCCGACGAATATAATCTCGTGAAATCTTCAAATTGTTCGAATCAATTGTTCCCGGCTTTAGTGTTTCTAACCTTACTCGTCCTTCGAGTTGCGGCATCACAAGGTCGTGACGGGAGAATGGAAGGGAATCGCTTCTTCTCTCCACCCGGAACATCTCGATCTCCTCTGGTCTGGAAAGCTTTCCGAATATATACTCTTGCTCAAACGTCGTGGGCCTCCGTGGACATTTGAAATTTTTCGCAGCCAATCCGTAGGTGCTGATAAACGATTCCGATATCTCGATGTAGCTTTCTGGACTCTGAAGATCGTATTTGTTCAAGTGCTGTGGTCTCACTAACGTTGACGAGAACATCGCCTCTGGCAAAAACACCTTGTTCCAATGGAGATACCCTGAACTGAGAAATTTTGGTTTGGACAGTGGAAACTGCCGGGGAGAAACCTCACACTTGTCAAGTTCAATATGCGTAGGCACAAGGTCTGGGCCATAGGGTAAATTCGGTGGAAATGGCTCTTTAGGCTGCTGGAAAGTATCGTTCATGGCTTTTTGTGATCTGCGAAGTTTATGCCACAAGGAGTCGAATAGTCTTGGCCCCTGGAAGACCGGCTCCTGATGGCTAAGGTCCAGAAGATGTTGCTCGAAATCTGCTGCACTTCGCTTTCCAAGTTTGGACGAATACCAGAGTGGATGAGCCTCAGTAGAGAAAACCCAATTCTTTGCCCTCATTTGTGTGCTGTGGACAAAACTCTCGTTTGCCTCGTCAAATAGGAGATAAAGGTACTTAATCAGCTCACCAAGAACAAATGTCTCCATTCTGTTCTGACGTTTCCCTGTTCGAATGTCCTGAACGCCAGCAAATCCACATGGTGCTTTGTAGCGTGTTTCAAAAAGATGGAGAATCCGGACACCAATTTGGAGGTACATTGGGTCTCTGGTGGCTCGATACAAGTAGTAGGTGGACTCGATAAATTCTGGCCGCAATGGATACCATTCCAAGGACACCGAATTGTCCAATTTTTCTTGATGTGAGGCAAACGTCTGTACCATGCTCTTTGTGACCCAACGCTCTGGAATGGAGTCATAGTGGTCCCATATCTTTAAGTAGACCAAATGGCTGGAAACTGCATCACTTAATCTTCCGGCAAGAACTTGGACTCCTGCCCAGAACGCTCCAAGCAGGTCTATCCAGGTGGAAGCTACAGCTCCAGAAACAATGTTCACGTTAGCAAAATACGTGTAGCCATCGATACCGTAGCCTTGAGCCAGGTGTGATAAGAGAGACTGATACGACCGCACAAACACATCCCAGAGACGATTATCATTAAAAATTATTGCTCCCTTGAGCGCATATTCGTAGAAGGAGTCTACCAGGGCACCGATGCCCGTGATCTCGTCGAGCCATTTGTTCTTAACAGGATCAATGGACATTGGCATAAACCCCAACTGCAGTCTCGACATCCAGAGCTTCCAGAAAGTTTGGCTGGTGTATGATTCAAATTGTGGGTCTCCTGTAAGTCTCAGAAGCAACGAGAACTCGACGAGTGGTGTCGTTGCTCCAGAAGTGCATGTTTCCACGTTCAAATTGTCTGGCACGGCATCTAGACCATACTTCAAGTTGATTCGAGGAAACGGGAGCTGTGTGGCGGTCTTGTAGGCGGGGATAAGGCGGATTCCCAAGTCGTAGGCCATCACTAAGAGGAAGCCGTCGTACAGATCGACGATTCGCTGCGCTTCAGAGTCCAGAGTCCAATCAACGTCTGTTAAAGCCAAATGCGTCAGCAACAAGCCTCCAAGCCACCGTATGGACGCCTCAAACACTTGAACGACAGTGTCCTTGACAAATAGCGAGTCCTTGTTCTGTTTCAAGTACGTTAGGGCATCTTCTAGAAGCAGCCACTGTCTCATGACGATAAGCGTATCTAGGTTATCGATTAACGTCAGCGAGACGTTGCCCATGGCATCGTTTCGTAGATTGTTAGGATCTGTGTAGTCTGGGTCATATGGTTCACATGTTAGGGGCCTGACCTCGTCAGCAGGAAAGCCATAGTCCATGTACGATCTCCAGCCATGTCGAAAGAGGTTCTCACTTCGAAGTCTGAGGTTGGCGAGATGGATGGGTGTGAATGCAGATGTGTGGATGGGAGATTGTTGTGAAGCATCGTTGTGATTGGCTAGCACGACGGTGATGATCCATAGTAGAAGCCAGGGGATCATTGAAGGTGAGATGCGAGTAGTAAGATAGGAAGATGAGTGAGAGGTGAGAGTTGGCGAATACTAGAATTTTTGGGGAAAAAGGTATTTGAAGTGGATGGGAGTTTCAATTTTCTTTCTTTTGTGATTCTTTTGAAAGTCAAGGTAAATTCTAGTATTTGAAAATGTATATGGGCTTAATAATGTGGTGATGTCAAATTACCTACTGCAGAGATGTGGTTGGTGTAAATGACTCTGAGATCAAGAAAGTATGAATCTTTGAGTTAAGGTAGTCAAAATCCATTAGGTGAGAAATTATAAAGAAATTGAAAACCTATTTCTTTTTTTTCATTGGTGAAAAGGTTAAACTTTTATAATTAGATAGATATAAGTGGATGGAAAAGTTGAAACTAAGCACGGTGTTAACTATGGGATAGAGGGAAATCCTGACTGTTACATGACAAGCAAGCCACAATTGACGTGACTGTATAGATTGTACTTTGAATACGTTTGGTCAATGCTTTCTAGTGTGATTTGATTTGGTTTATACCAATCTGTCATGGCCCTCACCTTTTTAGTTACGGCTACTTGTCTTGAGGTTACAAATCGCGACCCTTAGGCTTCTTAAAGTCACGAAGGCTAGTTTAAGGTTTGTTAGTAATGGCTATTCAAGAGCAACTAGAGATCTGCGCAAACACAACAAATTCTTCAAGTTCCTTTCTTTGCAGTAATTCCAAAAGGCACTAAATTCTACAAAATCGAATACTTCTCGTCGGTTTTATTTTTTTTTTTTTTTACATGTCCACCGTTCTCTTGATCCTCGGTCTCATTTCGTTGGCTCCATTTGATTTCCTCAGTCCTACTCCATTTCAATTCAAAATCTCAATGATACTTTTCTGTCAATTTGCACTTTAACATTCTAAAATTTTCTACGTTCAATTTTTTGATGGAGTTTTTCTCATCTTTTGCCTCGGCCCAAGGGATACCCCAGATTTCGGTGAAGCCATGCCAAACCTGGCATCCCCGGTGACATAGATGTATGTAGGAAGATGATGGTAGCAACAGAATCATCCCGAAGCAAAATACAGAATCAAACTCCTGACTTCCATACTTTTCATTCACATTTCCTTGACTCAATTGGATAATTCCTCAAGTCTCCTTATTTCATAGTTTCCCATTCACCCATCACCCTCTCCTTGATTTTCGTCTGACCATAAATTCCCAAGAATCATCTCATTCTGTCTTGTCACCTCACGCCTTCGCGGACATGTAGGTCCGTGCGACATTGTCGTACCGGGCTGTCCGAGATTCAGCTCCGAACCCCGGGGAAAACACCTCTGAAGTGCAATATCGTTCATCCGGGCTCTTTCGAACCCTCATTCAAACCTTCAATCCATGATACCAATCTATTTTGGCACAATTTTTGTGACCTCTTCTTCCCCCATTTATGCCTTCTCCGAGCAACTCCGTCACGGCCCTCGGTCCATCGGAAGAAGCCACTCCACGAGGAGTGCGCGACATTTGAGTCATCCGGTATGCCGAATTGAGTCTAGTCCGGGGTTATAAGTCCAGATAAGCAACCAATATAAATAGACGGAGACTCCCCTCGAAATTCTTGTTTCCTTACCCAATTTTTTCATCTCTTGCATTCACACAATGTCGCTTTTCCGCTCTTTGCAGAACTCACCTGCCACCATCTCCATCTTTCACTACGCTAAGCAGCCTGCTTCTGCCAAAGTATATGCTACATTGGAGAAGGCGTACTTTCGTTACAACGAGAACAAAAACCAATTTCAGATCGATTTGAACGCCAAGAAGATGCCAACCTACGACCAATTCAAGGACATTTACTCGCACGCTGTACACGGTGAGGCTGCGAAAGCTGTGATTCAGACATGCTTCCCATTGTTAAGTGACAAGAAGACATCTTCCCTGGCGGAACATTTCACCACCTTCAAAAGCCTTGGAGTGAAGACTGACCGTGGCTTCAAAATCTTTTCGGAGAACGAGTATGTGGCCATCCAAGAGGCCTTCTCGCAGTTGGTAAACGAGTCCGAGCCAGAAATTGACCCCACTGAGCTTTTCAGAGCTCCGTTGGTGGTGGACTGGGACCAGAACTTGATTGCTTGTGATGAAGATGGTTTGGAGACCATTTTGGCCAAGTACAAGGCTGCAGCCGACGAAAAGTAAACAGGGAGCACATTCAAAAATCAATTCTATAAAAGATTCTGGAGGCTCGGTTGTAAACAGTGGCCTGTCAATAAATCCACTTCAACCACTCATTCATATTTATAATCATGACGACACGAATTTCACATGCTCGAAGTCTGTAGTTATATACAATCGACAATTGACCTGAACTCATCCATCTCTTCAATCTCAGCCATCTTTGAAACTCACCGAGTTCCCAATACTCAATCTTATCAATCTCATCTGATCTCAAAGTAACCTCCACAAAACCTCTGTTCATCGTGTTACTCTATCCATACCTCCCTTTGATGAACTACTACCTCTTCGTCTACAATTTCGTTGCGGCTGTGGCCTGGTTGGCCATTATCACCCAATGTATAGTGGACTTGATGCCTGGAGGATTCTACCAAGTGAGAAACTTCCACCAATTTCCCCACAAGTTGATGACGGTGACTCAGATCGTTAATGCCGTTTGTGAAGTGGCCCATGCGCTTACCGGGATGGTGCCATCGCCGCTCCTGTCGTTGCTTCTCCAATTTTTCGCCAGACTTGTCATTACCTTGGGAATCTCCTATTGGGTGCCCCAATCTCCTGGAAATGTGTCGGTGGCTTATGCGGTGTTGACGGTAGCATGGTCAGTGACGGAGATCATTAGGTACAGCTTCTTTGCCGCAAAACAGGTTGGGAAGGTTCCATACGGATTGCTCTGGCTTCGCTACCTGGCCTTCATCGTACTTTATCCAATGGGTTTGTTGAGTGAGCCGGTGGTGGTTTACAAGACATTAGGGTCTGTTTCTGGGTTTTATTACTGGTTTCTTGCCTTGGGCATGTTGATGTATGTGCCAGGGTTTGTCAAATTATATGGATACATGTGGAAGCAGAGGAGCCGTTACTTGATTAGAAAGAAGGAATGAATGGTTGTGTTTCAATTCTGTGAGGTTTTCTCGAGAATCTCCAAGGTTTGACTGCTTCAAATGAACATGTAACTTTGGTCGTCTTCAACTCAATTTATGTATCTATCCTTTCTATTAGTGTCGTTCAAACCACTTCCTCTAATCAAAATTCCACTCTTCCTTCTTTCAAAGCCTCTTCTTCAATTCGCTTTTTTTTTCATTTCCATTTAATCTCGTCATTGTCCCCTAGTTTCTCTTCATTCTCTCTCTTTCTCCCAAGTCCCCACGAACTACCTCGCATCCTTCAACTGGTATGCACACCCAGAAATAACCAACATTTCTTCATGTCAGAACCAAACGCTAAACCACTCCACCCTAAGCGCTGGCTCATCGCATATAATTCCATCTCGGCCTCCTTGTGGTCGGTTGTGCTCTTCAATACCATCTTTTTGGGCTCGCTTCTTGGGCAACCTTTGCTCTTCGACAAGACCCAATTGATTCTTACCCTCGTTCAATGTTGTGCTGTGGTCGAGATTTATAACTCTGTCACCGGTGTGGTCAAGTCGCCTATTTTTACCACTGTGTCTCAGGTCTTGTCTCGTTTGTTGATTGTGCTCGGAATCATGCAAGTGCTTCCAAACTCCCCAGCAAACTACCATTGGGTGTACATCACGTTGACATTGTCGTGGTCTATCACCGAGGTCGTCAGATACTCGTACTATGCTGCCAACTTGAGAGACGCCAACGCAGTTCCATACTGGCTTACGTGGATGAGATACTCCTTCTTCTATGTGTTGTATCCAACTGGAGTTTCTTCCGAAGTTGCCATGATCTACCTCAGTCTTGGTGAGGCAGAGAAGGTCGTGGGCTCATGGTACAAGTGGCTACTTGTTGCCATTATCTTCACTTACCCTCCAGGTTTGTACACCTTGTACACGTACATGATCAAACAGAGAAAGAAAGTGTTGGGCAAGAAGCCAATCACCCAGAAGAAGACAGAATAATTGGTCAAGATTGAATCGACTCAATCCAGCTTAGAAGCCGCTCCATGTACTCAACAACTGTGTCTGCTTCGGCAAAGTCGGCAGCAGGCGCGTTTTTAGTTGTTTTGGTTGCAAAGAGTTGCAGAACAGAGAATCCTTGAGACGTCTTTTTTGATGGTTGCTGTTTGTAGGTCTCGTAAACGACACGAAGAATCAGTCGAATGTAGACTAAGTCGTATTTGATGCAGAGTTTGACGAGAGTGTTGGTCGCCAAGTGGCTAGGAATATATTGGTACCATCGTAAGTTCCACGAGACAAGCTTCATCAAGTACAACAATACCAACTCGAGAGTAAGATATCCGTCCACTAGTTGCTTTTCGAACTCCTCAAGAACTGTGGGAGAAATGCTCTGCACAATGAGCTTGTTGGAGTAGCTTCTGCCATCATAAACACAAGTAAGACGGTCAATGGATGAGGATTCCACGTCGCTCAACACGAACTCGTTGTAAATTTCCAACAACTTGACAGTTCCAAAGTAGTCGAAGCCCCCGTCAGCAGCAACTCCTGCCACGCTAGTGACAATGGAAGAAATGCTATCTTTGAGGTTGTACTTACAACTCCACCCCACAAGACCAATCATGTTCCACGAAAGTGCGCTTCTATTATTATCTTCGCTGGAAACCACCATCATGGCCCTGATGTCTTCGTAAACAACCAAGAAGAGCAGGTCGAGCCACGGCTGGCACTCCTCTCGGGAGCATGTCAAATGATCTACAACGTAATTCTTGCCGTCTTCGTCGTCACCTTTGCGAAACACATTAGCCTTGGCTTGGACCGTACTGTCCCAGCCTATTATAGCCACAATTGTTGTGATCAAATCGTAGGCCCTGCCCCAAGTTGAAGTTCGGTCGAAATCCAAAACGGAAGTCCATGGATTTCCACGAGATTGAGACGATAGAATATGGCGCTTGGACGACGGGCTACTCACCTTCATTATATGTGCATCAACAGCCGAGATCTCAATTGGAGTGGCAGACGAAAGCGGAGACTGGAAGAACGGGCCCGAAATTGGATGACGTAAATGTGGTCTCCGGACAAACTCCAGGTACCATAAATTTTGGATCGAGCCTTCATCACACATCAGGAACTCCGACTTCGGAGGAGGGAAAAATTTCTCAAACGAATCCATGCTGATGCCTTGGCCGTACACCATTCGTTCCATGAAGCACATGGCATAGGTGTCGTAAACATCGTCCACGGAATCTTCAGCCAATCTCAGTTTAGTAAATACTACGGGAAGGCAGTTGATGGTCTGGAGTGCCTGATCAAATTTTCGTTCCATGATGTAGCAGAGAGCTAAGTGGTACCATGCATCGAAATCAAGAGGTAAAATTCCCACCGCTCTAGCTGCAATAGTCAGCGCTACAGAATAGTGACCCTTCGCAACAAGAAAGCGTACCTGCTCAACCATCAATAATGCAGCCTGGGTCAGAGTACTGTCTTGGCCCAAATGGGTATGTACAAGAGAGAGAAATTGCTGGTCGTTGTTTTTGTTGTGTTGAGCACGGTAGAGCTGGCAGATCACGTAGTCAAACTCCTTTCCGAATGCGGTCTCTATGCGAGATATGGCATGGTCGCCAATTTTGCCGCTCAAATCAAGCAAAACTAGACGTTTGAGCGCATCTACAAGACGATTTTTGTATCGAAACACCTTAGATCCGTCTCCGCTGGCTGTGGGCGCACCCATGGAGGCTCTGTGGCCCGTCAAGTGGCCCTTGGGGAGTAAATCAATGATTCTGTCAACTGCATTCGTAATGACCTCTTTGGATTGCAATTGGACAGGAAGACTGACGGTTCCACATAGCTGATGTGAAGGATCATCACCAGAGTAGAAAAGTCGAACGATACTTGACACAGCTAGCTCCAGCCAAAAAGAATCAGGAAGTTCTGTCACGGTGTAACGGTTGTAGTTATGCAGTTTCTTCAGAAGCTGGGAAGTGACGTTGTACAGACAATCAACCGTGACAGGCAATTTTCTAGATTTTGCAACCAGGATAATTAGCCGTGCCCGAAGCTCCTGACGGCCGAAAATGTTGTATGCACAGAGAGTTACCACCATCTGCTTGTTGTTGTATACTCCATATGAGGCCACGTTTGTGTTGGAGCTCCAGAAATATCCGTCTGGTCTGGATTCTAGTCCTATAGCTTTCAAGAGGTATTCCTCCACCATCGCAGGTCCGTTAGTGTAGTCGATTCCGTTGCAAAAGTGAAAGTAGCCGACATAACCGTCCTCCTCTTTGGAATGGCTGACTGTTGTTGGCGGCGCAAATTTGTTATGAGTAAATGTGGAGGACCTTTCGCCATAATGACGACCCCAATGGATCAAATCAGCGGGTCCAGGCCTCGTAGATCCATTGTTTAAGCTAGAAAGCACATTGGAGCGGATTCCAAGAGTATGGCCGAACTTTGCCTCGCGAATCCAAGGCAAAGTGATCGAATTGATGGGTTTACCTCTTTGAGAGGATGAAGCGATCGATGCAACCAGCGAGAACGACTGTGCCAGCGGCAGCGGCAAGTCAAATGAGACCCCCAGTGATGTATGCATTGAATGGTGACAGTGGTAGGGTTTCTCGTTGTTTGGTGGGGGATTTGTAGGTGATTTCAATTTCGGTGTTTCAATTGATTCCATGCATCTGTCGTAACTTTGAGTCACGTGCGCGGAGATCGGTTAAATGTTACCACGAATGGGAACGCTGGAACTGGTTAATCACTTTTTGTTAGTTCGTAGACTTATTTTTAAATTCTCAATTGCAATGGTGTTGGGCTGTTGAATTATGTGGGCTGTTGTGGGTTTCCTTTTTATGGTTGTTCTAACCAATTTGCTGTTGTCGTTTCTTTGATATTTTGTTAATTCTGTTCTTATCCGAGATGCGGCTGAAAGAGCGAAAACTCGGAATCAGTTCAGAAGTGATTTTATGGTAGATTATTGCTTCCCAGTCGTTGCTATCAGTCCCAACAACTGGTTCACCTCGTCAATAAGACTCCAAAGAGTTTTCGTGTTCCTAAGTCTTCCATTGTTGCCCTGCAACATCAGAAGCGATTGACGAAGCTCGATGAGCGCAATACAGTTCTCCACTCTAGTGACAATGTGATTGAAGAGACCCACAAAGTCCTGTTCCACGAAATTGGAGCCAACGCTCTTCAGAATGGTGTCCGAGGAACTTCTCAGGAATTGTTCGTCGTTGGATATTCCACAGTTTAACATGGAGCAAACATTTTCCAACCTAAGTGAGATGGTTCTCAATTGATAAACGGCCTCCACTGGGAGCGCTCCAACAATGCGTCCTGAAGTCTGCAGATCTTGTAACTGCTTCTGGAAAATTTCGTATCTGATGTCCAAGCTCTTGGGGAAAGCCAAGGTGATCATTTCCGGAGTTTCCAATCCCTTCAACTTTCGCTGGCCAAGTTCGAAGTAAGAAATTCCGATACTTTCAAGTGAGCTTATTTCCTTTTCAATGATTTCTCCCACCCGCGTGTTACCTTCATAGGCAGCTTCCAAAGTCAATGACCCAGACTTGATCTGGTCATGCATCTGGTATAACAGTTCGACCTCATGCAAGAAATCTGAACTCACAGCAATCTGTCCTCCATCGGCACTGGACTCAATACGAGAGGCACGATTCACCATCGGGCCAAAGTAATCCATTCTGCGGGTCACCATGTCAAGCTCGCACACAGGAGAACCCCAGTGAATACCCATACGCACAGACAAACCTCTGTAAATGATATTGCCCGATGAATCTGTCACCTCGCAGCATTCATTGGTTTCAAGGATCTCCGAGGGCCAATCTTCGTTCAAGAGTTGGTTTTGGATGGTCAAACACCACAAAAGGGCAGATGTCGGAGTAGGAAACGAAACCATGAACGAGTCTCCTTCTGTCTTGACCTCGTAACCTCCAACAATACGCAATTGACGACGCATAATAGTGTTGTGTAGTTTGATAGCTGATCTCATAGCAACAGGATACGTGTCCCACAACAAAGTGGAGTTCTTGATATCAGTGAACACCAAGGCCAAGTCGCCAACAGGAGGCTCAATTTCATTGTCAAGTCTTCTTAAGGCGGTGTCTCCCGAAGGAGCCAGACGGTTTCTCTTCTTGTTGGAGAAAAGGTCTGTCTCGCGTCCCAAATTGCTGTATAACGAGCTCAACTTCTTTTTTTTCTTCAAGTTCTGATCGCCAACACTTAAAACCGTCACGGATATCTTATCCGTTGCGCCATAACAAATAGCATAGTCTCTCAACTTCTGAGCCGCAAGCATTGGGTCATCCTTCTCTTGCCTCAATATGTCTACAGCCAAATCATAAGAAACATAGTCCCAGAGAATCTTCGAGCCCATAACAATCATATCTTCGCTTCCAGAGAGATGCATGGAGCTCATACTGGGCCCACTGTGAGTGTGTGGTAAATAACCAAAGAAACCAACACCTCGAGAAATGGGTAAGTTTCCATCCAAAGCTCCATTTCCGGAAACATAACCACCTGAAGCTCTAATTCTCTCGAATTCTGGACGGCTCGTTGGATCATGTTTGGTAGATAATAAGTTGTACTCGCCATTATTCTTTGCACACACAATTTCAATGTCACCCACATTACCACAGTAAACAGTGTCCCCTCTCACATAAATGACAGACATAGACGAACCGGAAAGCGCGTCATCAATGGTTGATAATTCTGCAAGTTCTGGAGAGATGTTTGTGTTTTGCATATTTCCACTCTTCTTAGCAGCAAGTACCGAATTAATGTCCTTGTTTAAAGACAAAAATGCTCTTCTCATAGCGTCCTCCACTTCGTCATCGGATTTCACTTTGTCAAGTTCGTTGATGAAATTTGTATAGAACAAGTGCTTACTCAAGAACGAAATAAGATGTCCATGCGTCTGATGGTGGATAATGTGACCATCAAAAGAGCACACCAACACTTCATTGTCGTTTCCTCTAAACTTTTGAATAAACATATCTCTGAATGACACATAATCCCTAATACCCATAGTGTCAGAGACACCGTATCCAACGTTACTCAATTCAGATGAAGTCGTACGGACACGCATGTCAATGCTCAGGTCAGGCACTGCAGGCGTTGTTAATGTCACATCGATCAAACCAAGAACTCGAAGGTCCTTCAAGACGAGTAAACTGTCGAAATCGTCACCAGTTTCAGGATTTTTCAAATAACTTTGTTTAATCTCGAATCTCTTGTTACCTGAAAAGTTCAAATATTTTAGCTTCTTGTTCCAGTGCCAGTTCCAGTCATATGGCCAATTGGAAATGTTATATCTCAATTGGTTAGATCCAACATCCAAGTGCACCAAGTTCTTGAGTTTACTCAACTCAGAAGGCAAGGTGGTTAACTTATTATTGTTCAAGTACAACAAACGAAGGTCAGTGATATTCTCAAAATCCTCCGCAGGTAATTTCGTCAAATTGTTACCTGAAAGGTATAACTCAGACAATTTTGTGAGTCTACCAAGAGCTCCATCCGGAATTTCGATAATATCGTTGTAGGCCATGTTCAAAACCTTCAAATTCAGGAAGAAAGCAATGGCCTCGAAAGATTCATCACTAAATCTATTGTCAGAAAGGGTCAATGACAATAAACTGTCTGCTAAAGAAACAGGGCTGTTCTTGATAGCCGATGCAGACACCTCGTTGGCTTTTTCTAAAGAGTCGACCATCGGGTTTTTCAAATTAGCATAGGAAGTGATCTTCTTCGCGACCGCAAACAGAGGTTTGGGGAAAGACGCGAGAATGTTGGAGGAAACGTTCAAAGTGGAAAGGTTCTTCAAATTCCAAATGTCTGCTGGCAAGGATTCGAGATTATTAGAATGTAAATCCAAATACTGTAAGGACGTAATCCGACCAATGTCTTCTGGAAGATGCTGAATGTTATTACCATACAATGACAAATGTGTCAATTTTGGCAAGTTGCACAACTCAGATGGTAAAGTCACTAAGTGGTTCTTGTCAAGAACCAACTTTTCAATGTGAGGAATTTTAGTGATAAACTCAGCGGGAAGAGCAGTAATCTTTGCTTTAGAGAGATCAAGAACCGTCAACATCGGAAGTAAAATCTCGAACTCCAAGTTTGTGATGGGATTTCTGTCGAAATGCAAGAGACGGAGGCTTTCCATTTTGTCACTGAAACCAGAGATATTGTTCTTCGATGCATAAACAACCTCCAAATTAGGCAACGACCCAAGAACGTCGACATTTGTGATTCCGTTATAACGGATGTCCAATCTTTTCAAGTTTGTCAATGACTTGAAACACGTAGGCAAGTTCTTGCTCAACTTGTTTGTACTTAAGTTCAACTTTGTCAATTTAGTGAGCTTGCTGATGGATTCTGGAATTTCGCTTAAGTCGTTGTACGACAAATTCAAATCCTGCAAATTTGTCAACTCGTTGATGCATTCAGGATACACCTGGAAATAATTTGAAGATAAATTCAAATCTGTTAAATTAGATAGCCTTCCAAACGTTTTAGGCAAAAAGTAGAGCTGGTTAGAGTTCAACTTCAAAGTCTTTAACATCTTAAGATGACTGAATTTCGAAGGAAGCTCATCCAAGAAGTTTGCTTCCATATTGAGATAAGTCAAACTCGTTGCATGCAAGAAATTGACTGGAAACTTGGAGCAGCCATTGCGAGCAAAGTTAATGCTTGACAAATTCGTGCACGATTGGATGAAGTCCAAAGGAATGTAGATGGATGGATTGTCAGCCACATTCAACTTCTCAATTTCGTAGGTATGCTGATGGAAGATGATAGGAATGGTCTTGAGATCCAGACTGGATATGTTCACGTCCACGTAATCCTTGGAAAGAAGTGACTCCTCTTCATGCGTTAAATTTCTCAAAAACATGTTCTCAACGACAAACTTACAAACTGAGGACATGTCTTCTCTTCCAATGATTCGCAAATTATCTTTCTCGGTGTAACCACTCAAGGTTAACAAACCCATCTGGATTTTCAAGGGCTTTTCAAAGGGCTCCAAAACCTTGATATTGCTTCCCACATATAGGGAGATCTGGTAATTGGAAATTGATTCAAAGAAGAATTTTCTCTGGACTATCGTCAACAATTCGGCTGTGGTAGTTTCCAAAGGACAAAGAATAGTGGTAAACGTGTTGTCTTCCTTGAACACACGAATAATGTGGTTGGGGCCCTTGGCCAACTTAGAGTCGGAAACAAGAGAGTTTCGGGTGGAAATAGTTCCAAACAAGATCGGAAGGCCATTCTTTCTGAACGGAAGTGGTTCGCTTTCGACTTTGTCAGTCTTTTTCTTCTGTTTCTTATCGTTTCCAGCTGCTGGTGTCGTTGTACCGTCCACCACATCAACGGAACTACGAGAAGAGTTGACCAGCAGAGCGTAGCCAAGATTATGCGTTTTCTCATTTTCCTCTTCCTTGTCTGTTTCTGAGTCGGAGGCAGAAACTGCGGCAGCTGCTGCTGCCTCTGCAGCAGCTATAGCCGAGGGATCCTCACCGGTGACATCCCAAGAATCTGGAGCTCTCCATGCTGAGTGTTTGTGGTGATCTTCCGTGGGAGGTGGAGCCTCAGGCGTAGAGGACACGTCGTTGGCACTGGTACGCGAAGATACCAGTTGCAAACTGGGCCTAGTGGAAGCTCTAGGAGGTTTCTTGAGAATCAGGCCCATCTCTTCAAAATTCAAGTCAAGATCAAAAACCTTGGAAGGACTGCCTGCTGGTCCTGAAAACGAAGGTTGTTTCGACAGAGGATTAGACAGCTTATCTGAGCCCTTGTCCAGAACGTAATTGCCTTCCTCCAGAATGGACGGATTGCGCGAGTCTATGCCCAATGTACTCGTGGATTGGCCATGGTGATGGTGGTGCAGAGATATAGAGGGAAGTCTGAACTTGTGTTTAGATGCTTGGGACGAGGTACTGCGGCGGTTGACCTGCGGCGACATTGCCACACTCAAGGTGTGGGTTGGGTGTGATGATGCCACCAGCTGTACGTCTGAGGCATCTGTCAGTTCGACGGATCCGTCCAGGTCTTTCCTGTTCAGATGGATCAATTTCCCCAAAAGTCCGTGGCCCTTCTTACGAAAGCGCGGCTTAATGGGCTGCGAAAGTGGTGGCACGTTGCCAAAGATTCCTGCCTTGTTGCGGTGGAAGCCCTTGTAGTCTTCCTTGAGAACTCCATCATCTGGTGGAGATGTCGAGGTGTGGAGGCCATGTGCTGCGGGAGAGAGCAGCACCATCAGCAGCCGCGGCAGAAAGTCCTCTGTAAGAGAACGGGAGGTCAATGGGCGTGGTTGCGCCGTAACATGGCTCGATGATCCTTGAATTTCCGGTGTTAAAGTCTCGTTGGGGTCCAGCATTGACGACGAAGGCAGAAGCGACGCTGATGCCGATTGAGCACGGTGCATGTTTCTGTGGGGTATTCCTGACCCAAATCTGGTGTTTGTTGGCAGCGGCTCCGGGTCATCAATGGCCAATCTTACTGGAGGATCTACTCGAGGTTCCACCAGAACCTGCGACGGCACCCGCTGAACGGCCGCTGGTGATGCTGGCACACTGTGCACAGAAGTTGCAGCCCGTGGTGGAACATGTATTTCCGGATGATTCTGCAGCAGAAAACTGGAGTTCAGGTGAACTTTTGAAAGGTTGTGGTTGTTGGCATTGTCTGAGTGCTGGCCGGCAGAACTCTGTGACGAGCCCAGGAGAATGTTAAGTTTGGACTTGTCGCGTTTGAGGAAACTCATTGGCGGCAATTGGGGGGCCCAGGCTGAGGTAAGGGGCAGTGGTCACGGGGGGACTTTCGGTGGAGTAGCTTGGTGGATGATGATTTTTGGTTGACTTTCGCACTGTGTGCAGTAAGTGCTTGCAATTGGGGGAAAATGGCCGGGAGAGAAAATGAGGATGGATGGAGGTTTTCGAGGAGTTTTTTTGGGGGGTTGGTTTGGCGGATAATTTGAAGTGATTTCGAAACGGAATTGAATTTGAAAGTTGTCAGGGGTTTATTTTTAAACGTATGCCAATTATCATATGACATTTTGTCTGGTGATGGGATCTGTACTGCAGATAATGCTAGAGGGTGGAAAGGTGGGGGGACATAGGAGCTTCACGTCCACATGATGCCACTAAACAAATGAAGAATTATTTTGTATTGGTTTATCCGTCATTTTAAAAAAAAATAATTCCAAATTAAATCTTTATTCGACAACGATTCCAAGGATAAACTTTGGATGGGGGTTTAATTGAGTTTCCTGCAGGACAGTCTCAGGTTTGGACTTCCCAATTAATAAATATTACTGATCCGAGAGATTATGTCCGATCTTATGAAATTGGTGTGGCTTATACGTAACATCTTTATATTTGGAGGTTTTCCAGTTGGATGGAATCAATGAGTCTAGGAAATTTTGTACGGCTGCTGGTCAAGTAATTGAGTCAACTTCGGGATTCAAACCATGAGTAGAATCAAGTCAACTTGAGGAGTATATCCATATGAGTCAGTAGGTCAAATCCGCCATATGATATCGATCAAAATTTTCTTCAAAACTTAAATCTTATAGAATTCAATCTTTGAGGTTACCCCTCCAGAGCTCAATGCGGTCAAGTGGTACGAAGCTTCCCCATCCAGTATACTGAAAGTAGCCCCAGAGCAGTATGAATAATACTGGCGTCATGTAGGACCCCAAGAATTTCAGCCACGAAAAATCCCAATAGTTTGTAAGTCCATTGCATAGTAAAATCACTCCCAAGTTCACCAGGGCAAACCATGCCCAAAAGTCGAGGTTCCATGAAGTGTTGTATTTCAAGCGAGAAACATCCACCTTCTGTGTTTTCATAGCTTGCGAAAACCTAATATACGAGAGACAAAGAAGACACCACATGAGCATTCCTGCCAGGGCACAGCATGTGAGGAGAAAATTGAAGAGGACACTAATGGATTGGAACTTCAAAAGTAATGCAACGAGCCCAAATGCAGAGGTCACCAACACTGCGTTCACAGGAACATTGTCAGCGTTAGTCGCTGCAAGATAACGGACCCACGAGGTACCAGCCTCAGACTCTGCAATGGCCTCCACGCATCGAGACCCGAAGTAAATATTGGAGTTTGCAGCAGACACAATGGCCGACAAAATGATAAAGTTGAAGGTCAGCAAGAGAAGTCCGTTATCATGGAAGCCACAATTGAGCAAAGCAAGAAGAAAAGGTGACGAGAGCAAGTTCTGTGACGAAGGATCTCGGAGGTTTTTATCGTCAAATGGAACCAACAATGTGAGTAACAACACCGCAGCCAAATAGAACACCACGATTCGAATAAAAACCAACCTGGTAACCTTGGGAATGGTCTCGTGCGGCTGTGTGACATCTCCCGTGGTGATAGCCACCGACTCCACGGATTGGAAGATGAAAGACGAGAGAATGAGGCAGCTAACAAAGTTGACAAAATAATTGGCCGTTGATACGTGGGCCCCAAAGAACGACCATGGCAAATCGTTTGTCCATACCCCAAACACATTTCCATCCGCAACCAATGACACAACCACTATGAGAATCCAAACCACTATTGCAGCCACCTTAATGAGAGCGATCCAGAATTCGATTTTGCCATAAGCATCCACAGGCAACAAGTTGCACGCGGTCAATGACGACCATATGAGCAATATTAGAAGTGTCTGGTGATTATCTACCCATTCTGTGTTCCAAAAACGGCAGATGGAAACGATGATGGAAAGCTCCAACGCATAGGTGAGACACCAACTGATCCAATAAATGAGATTGTTTGCTAAGCCGACCAGCGGCCCCAAGAAGAGGAATTGAAACTTACAGATCAGGCCGTTTTCAGGTAGAAACACCGCCAATACTGCGGTGATCTGTAAGATGATCACCACTAGAAATGCAATATAAAACATCAGCACCAATGCTATAAATGGGCCAAACAGAATGATGGAGGCCACAGAAAAGAAGAGTCCTGTTCCTATGGTGCCTCCTATGGCTAGCATAGAAGCTGCCAGTGGAGATAAATGATGGGACGATGCATGATTAGTTGTAGCAGGCACAGACCCATATACTGGAGAGTCCATTTTGGTGAAGAGAATTGTGTGGGGAAGATTTACTGGTGGTATGATAGGGGATGTACGGGTTTAGCGAAAGAGCGAAGCGAGTGGAAGTATTACCGAGATTGTTCCGTTCGTCCAGGCAGAATATCAAAAAGAAAAAAGGAAGGACTTCCAGAAAGAATTACGACCTGAACAACAGAAAATCTCGGTAAGGTGCAGTTCATAATAGCAGGGAAAAGAGAAGAGAAGAGTAAAGAAAAGAGAGACGAAACCTTTGTATAAAGAGGGAATTTGTTGTTGGCGGAACATCGTCGGGAAAATTGAACTTGAATCAAAATCCCACCAAAAACGTCAAACCGGAAAAAGCAAACCGACAACCACATAAGCGCTACAATCCGGAATAAACCTCCCCCAACGACAACACAACCAGTTAAACTATGCACTTACGCATATCGGAACTACCAATGCTGTGATTGGAGGATAAGAAATAGTCAGCCAATTCCAGCGAGGCATTGGTGGTTTTCTGCAGGACATATGACATGTCAGGATAACGAAAGGGGCAACAGGTTAAGGGCCAACAAAGGCGGAATACCATGAAAGAGAAAAGTGGCCGGAAAATTTGAGGCAACAAGGTCCTGTTAGGCATTTATGAGTCAGAATCCGACCAAGAGAAAGCTATACAGACCACGGAGAGATGTGTGCGAGCGACGGTGTCTGGCACCTGTGATAGTGGGATCTGGGGAGCGAGAACCATCCCAAAATAGCCAAATGACAATTAACTGCTCTCGATTAGGAGGGGTGCGGGCGGTCCCGGTTGAGCGGGTGTTTGCTATCACAGCCAATAGGTGGAAGGCTGAGGGTTGGGAGTGTCTGCAGGACGAGAGGCAGAGCATGTGCGAACGAGGGTGAGTTTCGAATTCGCCATCCGGATAGGGGAGGGGTTCCTTCAATGGAACACCCAACTTATGAGAAGCACTAAGAAACTGGTATATTGTGCAGGCAAGCTTCTTTTCTTTTTTCTTTTTATTTAAAAAAAAATTCCTGGTTGCCTCTCCCTCTTATCCGGATACTGCACCCCGGGTTGCTTTTTCCTTTATCAGACACAAATCAAATTTCGTCTGCCAGAACCCTCCCAACATATATAACCTAGCCCTTCCCGCCGTAACTAGCTAAACTTTTTCTTGTTTATCACTTTCTCCCTAAACTTCACTTCTATACATAATGGTTTCCATCACAGAACAAACCGCCATTTTGGCCAAGTACCTTGATTTGGACCAAAGAGGTAAGATCCTCGCCGAATATGTCTGGATAGACTCTGAAGGTCAGACCAGATCCAAGTGTAAGACTTTGGATAAGAAGCCATCTTCTGTGGAGGACTTGCCAGAGTGGAACTTTGACGGTTCTTCTACTGGACAGGCTCCAGGCCACGACTCGGACGTGTACCTCCGTCCAGTTGCTTTCTACCCAGACCCATTCAGAAAGGGCGACAACATTATTGTTTTGACTGAATGTTGGAACAACGACGGTACCCCAAACAAATTCAACCACAGACACGAGTGTGCCAAGTTGATGAGCGCTCACTCCGATGAGGAGGTCTGGTTCGGTTTGGAGCAAGAGTACACCTTGTTTGACCAATACGACCAGGTTTACGCTTGGCCAAAGGGAGGTTTCCCAGCTCCTCAGGGTCCATACTACTGTGGTGTTGGTACTGGTAAGGTCTACGCCAGAGATGTTATTGAGGCCCACTACAGAGCATGCTTGCACTCTGGTATCAACATTTCCGGTATCAACGCCGAGGTTATGCCATCTCAATGGGAGTTCCAGGTTGGACCTTGCGAGGGCATTGCCATGGGTGATGAGTTGTGGATGGCTCGTTACCTTTTGCTGAGAGTCGCTGAGGAGTTCGGTGTTAAGATCTCCTTCCACCCTAAGCCATTGGCTGGAGACTGGAACGGTGCTGGTTGCCACACGAATGTCTCCACCAAGAACATGAGAGTCGAGGGTGGTATGAAGTACATCGAGGATGCCTTGGGCAAGTTGGCCAAGAGACACAAGGAGCACTTGGCTCTTTATGGTTCCGATAACGACATGAGATTGACTGGTCGTCACGAGACTGCCTCCATGGATGCTTTCTCCTCCGGTGTTGCCAACAGAGGTGCCTCTGTGAGAATCCCAAGATCTGTTGCCAAGGAGGGCTACGGCTACTTTGAGGACAGAAGACCTGCCTCCAACATTGACCCATACTTGGTCACTGGTATCATGGTTGAGACCATCTGCGGTGCCATCCCAGATGCCGACATGTTCAAGGAGTTTGCCAGAGAGACCGAGTAATTGTTATATATATACATTAATACACCCACACAATACGGAACGAGAATTGAGTTGTAGAAAGTTGATGGAATGAGCAAGAAACCACCACCTCCGGAGTTTGTGAGAGGGGAAGTAGAGGTAGAACATGAATATCGATTTCTAAAGCTTAATGCCGGTGTTGTCCATTACCTTCCTATTAGTGCTCATTGGTTACGGACTCGAGATAAGCTTCCCCTATTGCTTATCAAATGAATTCCCAATTAGGAAACCACCCCAACCCAATGAGATAAGCAGTGAACAGCCCCACACCTGTCATACCAGAAATGGGGGCTTCGTTTGCAACGCTCTGAGTGGATGGATTAGCCTACAACGATTGTGAAATTATTGGCTGAATTATTTATTTCGACAGAGATTCTGAGCCGATTATCTAAGGAGAGAGAACTGTTTATCATTTTCGAGTAAGTTGTAGATGTATTCTTAGACTGTGGTTTAGCATTGACTATTTTGTTTTACGATTTCCTTAAGAAGTTTTGATTTGGATGGCTAGACATACTGAGATGTGCTTAATTGCGACAGAGGTGATTGGCATGATTCAATTGGTCTCATCCATTGCATTAAGGGGGTCATTGTGAAGATGGAGAAGGTAAAGCTTGGGATATCTTTCAATTGACAAAATACCATGAACCGTCATGACATTTGAGGAATAAAACATTCCATAGGATTTAATGAATTGTCATGAAAGTAAATTGTTTCTATGAACTGGCTCTAGAGAGTCTGAGTATACATCAGGTAATTATTTTTATTTGTTTATCCTGTGAAAAGTATAGCATTTGTGAAACATACTTCATACTTCAATTGATAACCTTACGGATTTCATTATTACCAATACAATAATTGATTGTTTGAGCAGCAGACTTATAATTTTTAGTAACTTCCTAGAAAATTCTTCCTTACATGATTTGTAAGACAAATTCCTCTTGTTTCAACACTCCATCACTCAAATTCATATCTACTACTTCCTATATGAATCACTCTTAAAATCAACCACATCTCTTCATATAGTGTGTTTGATATGCAACAATTATTTCAGTGATTCTGTCGGTCATAACAAGAATCAGCTCTCCCATTTCACATTTCTGGGACATTGATTAATAGTATTTCATCTTCTACACCATAAATTTTCATCCATCCAATATTGCACGGTGGAATTTGTAGGAGTGTGCAGAAGTCTATGATGAATACTGAAGTCCTCATGGAGGTTTTTTCATCAAATCAAAATAATTATTAGATTATTCAATGCATTTTGCACCTGAATTTACACTTTTGCTGGGTTAATAACGTTAAAAGAACATGTTTATAATATTCCTAGCTATGATTGGTGCATTGGTTAATTCCTAAAGGAGATTTTCGTTAATTGAGAAGTTCTGCATTTAACCACACTTTTATTAAGGGTTCTGATCTGTGAATTCAAGAGACTGGGGGCACGAAGAAACCGATGTTGAACACATGGAGCACATCGCATGAGTACCCCCAGCTACCATATCTGGAGGTAGGGACATTTCCAGAAGATCTCACTTTCTTTGTATGAGAGAGAATGAAGCTCCATTAATTGATCTGGCCTTAAGGTATCAGATTGATGTGGTGTCTGAGGAAATCGATATTCGTCAGCTGCCACCTTTTACGTTCCTTCTGAGATTTCGGATATAGTCCGCCTATATCTAGTGTACGCCTCCGTTCTACCAGATTACATAAATCCCTAAAGGGTATCTTCAATTAGGCGTACACATATTCTTTGCATCGTATATTGGATTCTATGTTTGTGACTATGTTGCAAAGCATAGTCTGACCTATGAGTTTATTCTATATGAGATTGTCAGAGTGTTGTCAACGTGACCAAAGCTCAGGACATTCGGCGAGGACTTTCTTTTTTCAAAAACAATTATGTATTGGGTTCTATATCAGGGACCATACAGAGAAGCATGGTCATAGTCCAGTTGAGAGTAGATAAACTAAGGGTGCTAAAATGCTGCTATCGTCACCAAAGCTCTCACCATTTGGCTAGGCAAGCAGCCGTCTCCAGGAAATGACATGTCCAGAGGCGACTGCTGATAGACCAGTTTTAACTCAAATTACTATGATAAGATAGGATATCGATAAAGAACGTCCCCTGGCCGGAGTGGCTGCAAATGCACCCCATTCTCCCGCCTAAGTCGTCGCCGGACGAACTCATGTTTAATAATACGTACCAAGCGATCGACTTTACGGGCCTGTTCCAAGCCCATAGGAAGTGGGGCGATCATTTGGGCAAGTGAAAGCTCGCCCAGGTGGCCCACCGCCGTCCACAAGGCTTTCGTACAGTTACAAAACTGATATGCCTGTATAGATCTGTATCCGCTGGGGGGAGACGCTGCATACAGAGCATACATTGAGCAAGTCTCCCGTTCTTTGGCTCCAATAGGCCAACTTTTTTTTTTTTAAATAACGTTTGCTAGGTTGTATATCATGGACTACTTATGTAGTCATAGACCTGTTTGTGTAGTTGCTAAAATAGCGGTGTTGGAACGCTGCCATCCTCGTCAAAGCTCTCACCATTCGACTAGACACCCACCATATCAAGTGCGAAACGCATCAGGAAAAGTGGACTACGAACCAGCGATGCTAGTGCTTCCAGGGAACTACGTTGAAATTGGATGACGGGCTGATACAGCACAATGGTAAATAGGCCGCTTTTTTGGTTTTTGGAATTTTGTTTTCTCCTCTAAATTCACCACATGTCTTTTATTCACATCAAGAAGCCGGCCTAGTATAGTGGTTAGTACAGTTCGTTGTGGCCGAACAAACCCAGGTTCGATTCCTGGGACCGGCAATCTTTTTTCCTTCAAGGCATCTTTGCCATTCATTTTTTTTTGGATCCAAACATGGTCGCCGAACCTGTCCAAGCTACCGTTGAAACGTTACGTTCCGCATATCTGAGGGTCTCAGACTTTTTGGTTTCGTCGCTGGATCAATTGCCAGATCCAACCTCCATCAAGAATTCACGATTGTTCCAATACCTTTCGACTTCTACCCAGCAGCCACCAGGGCCCAACATACTGGCCAATCACACTTCATTAAAGCAGAAGTACAACGATCACAAGTATGAGATTCTCTCTGTATTAACTGTGGGGCTTGGGGTTGCAGGTTACTACTACTACCAGAAGCGATTGCTTGCTCCATATAGAAACAAGCAGAACAAGCGACGAGTGCCGAAGTTGGCCAATGGAGCCAGGCGCGACGTTGTGTTGGTTGTGGGGTCTCCCACTGAGCCTTTGACTCGATTGTTGGCCATAGACTTCGAGAAAAGAGGCTTTATAGTATATTTGACTATTTTGGATGATAAAGACTTCAAGTACATCCAATCGAACGGTATCACCGATGACATCAACTATTTGAACTTAAATGAGAGCGATAATTACGACGTTGCATTCAGAAAATTCAGCCATTTGTTGAATGTTAAGGTGGTTCCTTTTCAAGGTGCTGAATCGCATGTCCTAAAGCTCTCCGCGGTGGTATTCACGCCAAACTTGTACTTCCCACTTGGACCAATAGAGAATATTCCAATGTCATCTTGGGCCAAGTTGCAAGACAAATTGGGTGTATACTTCCGTATCATTGGCTCGGGTCTCTTGGATATTGTCCGAGATCAGCATAGCAAGGTGATTGGCATCGTGCCCACCATCGTGAGCTCTCTCCAGATGCCTTATCATGCACCCGAAACCATATTACAAAATAGTCTCAAGAGTCTTTTTGCTATTCTCGCGAAGGAGTTGTCTCCTCAAGGAATTTCTGTCACCCAGATCCGGTTGGGTAATTTGAATCTCTCGAACACGAGAGTCCTCCCAGCCAGCAGAGCTACTCGTGTTTCCAATATTGTGGAGGCAGAAGTTAGAAGCTGGAGTGAGGAGATGAGAAGTGTTTACGGAAATGATTTCCAGAAAGCGCAGGCCAGATCAAGTCCTATTGGCAGTTCACTCAAGACAAAAGGTCTTCGTGATTTGCACCATTTACTTTTCGATTTGATATTCAGCCGCTCTCGTAATCCTCTGGTTGTATATTACGGAACAGGGGCAAGAGCATATGACCGCATAACCAGCTTTCTACCCGTGTCGTTCTTGGAATTGATATCGTGAAGTTCGGGAAGATGATGGGTCAAATTGGATATAGTAAAAATCCCATTACTTCGTGAAGATTGTGATTCGAATGAACGCAATGCCTTAGCAGCTTTATAATTATTGACCTCAATTTTATTATTACTCGATTGATTCTTCCTCCATTCCTCACTTGCCCATAAGTACATACTAGTGCAAAAATGTAACATAGCAGAAGCTTTCACAACCAAAATATATAGATTTATTGAATAAGATTCAATCCAGACCTACTTTTGTCCAAATATCCAAGCATTTCTTAAATTGTATCAACACAAATTGGCTATATGATTCTATTATATTGTACTGCATACACATCCTGTTCACTATCATTATGAAATGAATCGATACGGAACGACATTAACTTGAAATGAATAATTTTATTACCATAATATAATCTTAAAATCAAATCATATCTACTGATTCCTTCAAGGAATTCCTTTCAACCCAAAACTTTCAGATCATGTTAATTACTAAGAGTGCAGCCCCACTGAGTGGTCACGTGCGCAAATTTTATCCAACATCTCACATAGCATGACTATTCTTTCGAAAACCATTATAACCGAAATGTCTAAACTTCCCCTTAGCGTCCGTGTCACCGACGTTGTCCACAGAGCCACTGTTTTGGGACTCGTTGGTATTGCCGTTGTGGGTACTGGAAGTATCTTTTTCAACATCTATGCTAACTCCGATTTCGCCAAAATGAACAAGAACAAGTTGAAGTTCCACAGAGAGGAGTATGAGCAAGCCCGTGCTGCTCAGGGTGTTGCTTCTGAGGAAAGCAAGTAATCTGCTGAAATAATCTGCTGGTTGGGTTCTTGGAAGGTGAATAATCAGGGCCGTGTACATAGAAAATTAAGAATGGATTGAATATCTCCAATGTAGTACTCTATTTGGCAGCAAGAAGCTTACGAAGAGTTTTGCTGTTGATTTGTTGCTTATCTATAGTTTCATGTCTTCTTCTTGATCACTTTTGCCTGTGTGGCCTTTTCACCATCCGTAGTCAATACATCTTTTAGATTTTTAGTAGTCTTAGTCGACTTGGTCTTCTTCTTCTTCTTCTTGATCTTCTTCGAGTGGCTCATGCCCTTCTGTTGAAGGTACTTGTAGTTCCTCTCGTTGAAGTCTTCCTCGTCCTTCTGTGGATTCAACCTCACCACGTCATAATTGAATGTGAACTCCTTTCCACACACTGGACACAGGCTGACAACAGACTCTTCGACTCCATCTCCGATCTTCAAGTGCTTTCGGACCTCTGTGAGTACCTTGTATCCAAACACGCATCCGCATGGTCGGAGATAGGCCAAACTCAAATGGCTAGATGTTAATGCTCCAGTAACAGGACAAACTACACATGCATCATCACTCCATTTGATGTTCAAGTCGATCAAGTCCCCAAGTCCCGTCACATGTGTAAGTTTGCTATTCTGTCCCATTTTCTTCGCAAGTAAATGCTCAAGCATCTTCTCTTTCAAGTAGAGCTTCCCTTTATAGTCTGACACAACCTTCTGTGCCACGCCATCATGGAAGAGTGCAAGAGACGATAATGCACAAGTGTTGAAAGCTTCCTTTTCGTTATCGTATAGAACAACTGGATCCGCCAGTTCTGAGGAGTACACGGCCCTCAAGTCCTGACCTTTGGCGATGGTTCCTCCATCGTTTCCCATTTTGCTACCACGAAGCCGGAATCAACTTTTAATGAAAACCCTTCAAGAGATCACCCTAATTCAGCTTTCGCTAGTTTCTGACCTTCCAATTATTCGCTACGAAACGCCTGTCAATGTATATTAATGTACGTTGTATCTTCTCCAGATAAACTCGGTAGTGTACATGTAAATTCTGTGATCAAGATTGGAAAATCATCCAGACTACTTCCCAACCATGAGCCAGCGCCGAGTCGAAATCTCACATCTCCAGCCTCAGCAGCTTGCGGAGCTCCGCAAATCAACTGAGTTGGAAATCCAGCATTTCACCCAGTCTCTCCAGGCACTTCAAACCGCACAATCGAAGCTTCAAGATTGCATGAAAACCATCGATAATATGGAACTGGCCACCAGCAATAACCTTCTAGTTCCTATGACCAGTTCATTGTACTTACCTGGAAAGGTTTCTGAGAAGGATAAATATTTGGTGGATATTGGAACCGGATACTTTGTGGAGAAAAATGCCAAAGATGCTAAGCAAGTGTACCAAAAGAAACTTACCAAGTTGGGCGAGGATTCGAAGAAGTTGAGGGATATTCTAGTGCTGAAGAACGAGTCTATTAACAATATCAATATGGTGTTGAGAAAGAAGATGATGGAGGCCGAGGCTGCCCAGCAGTAATCAGTGTATAGTACCTTATAGAAGAGCACTTGTGGTAACTATGCACTTATCGTAATCTTGTGTTAAACCTTACCCATTTCTATCTATATATATCCTATGTATCCTGGTAATCCTTGTTGAATACGAAAGGTTCTGAAAACACCGCTTTGAGGTTTTGGATCTTGCGGTCTCCCAACCCTGGAATATCTCCAAGACCATCACCCAGAGCAGCCTGGAGCACCACGTTCTTGAATGACTTGCAATTGGCTAGAAGATGCGCCACATCTGTCTTATTAACAGCTCGAACTGATGTAAGAGTGGAGACAATGTTCAGATTGTAATCACCCTTCTTAACACCTTGAATTGACGAAGCGATCTTGGACGTGGCCAACTCGTTCTGTTTGAAATACGCAAGGTAGTTGCCTGCTTCTTCAAATGACCATGCCACCACCATCGACAAATCCTGCTTCATGCAAATTCCCAGAAGGTGCCGAATGGCCTCTTGCGGCGAATCAATGTCCACCACCACCAAAAGCACTCGAAGTGCTTGGTCGCTCACCAGGCTGTCGCCACCTGTGACTGAACCTCCTTTGAGCTTTTCAATTCTTCTCCACACATACTCTGGTCGAAGCTTATGGTACTTGAGTGAGAGGAAAAGCACCTGCAATGTTGCGTTGATGTAGTAGTCTGAGAGAATCTGGCCGTTGTAAGTCCATGGTGTCTGTTTCATCAGGGGGCTCTCCAAAAGAGGATTACCCTTCTGAGAGTTCGCCACCTGTACTGATGTATACGTCTGGACTCCCTGTCTTCTGTGGTGCCCGCTTCTATCATGAGATCTGCTATTTGAAGTCTGTTCCGGGGGTCTGCTTATCTCATTGGACACTACACTTGCACTATGAGAAGTTAGTGTACTCCTATTTCCAGAAATAGATGTACTAGATGATCTTACCGTCGTAGGAATGCTCCGAGCTTGAGAATTAGATTTGGAATCGTTGCTAGTGGACTCTGATGGCGTCTTAGGTTCCAAATCACGTTCAATCGGACGCTTTTCGGGTACCACAGGCTCGTACGAGTCCCGCATTTTCTGAACACCCGCCAAAATACTGGCAAATGACGAGGAATCGATATCCTTGCCTTCAGACATGGTCAAATTCAGTGAAATCAGATGGTACTAGGTGGATCCGGTAAGTAACCTGTATGCTGGTACGTGCACTTAACATACTGACTATTCATAAGAGTGTGAGAACATGGAAAACAGAAACTAACTAGTCATGGTACGTTTATTGGATTCAGCTCAATATCAAACCTTTACTAACCTCAGTCCGCGTTATTCAACTTCCAATCGTTGCTTCTAGTCATCCTCTTGTCCATTTGCACATGCACATATGTCCACGCTACATGGCCAGCATTGCTAGACAAAAATAAAACGGGAGCATTAGGAGTATTCTGGAAATTCGCCAGAATCGGCGAGAGATTAAGTCCTTATGTGGCTATAGGCTGCTTCATCATGGCCTTCAACGTTCTTAGAGGTTGATATTGTATAATAGTAATGGAATTGTATATTGAATAAGGTTTTCGAGATAATGTATTTGGAAGATTGCATGGTTTCCTTCGAATTTGTAGAATGCGATTGCTTCGTCATTTCTCTTTGCAGCTCAATATATTGTTGCGGAAGTGACTACCATGGATGTTAATGCTATGCGTTGATTATATCTATAAACAGGTGCTTTTATGTGGTATTTGTCACCTCATCTGAATTCGTACATCTCGTTGACAGAATTGCAAAGAACAGGAGCTCTCTCATTTCCTACGATTCTTTCAAGAGTAACTGCATCCCACTTCGAGTAGATTGTCTTCACAAATGATAAATCGATGTCTGCCTCGGACTTGAACACCGACTTGCCGACAAAACGAAGAAGCTCCTTGTAGAACAACGGATTGGAAGGAGGTTCGTAAATCAAGACGTTTTTCACTCCGGAAAGCTCGAATCTGCGGAAATGATGGATTCTCTCGGTATACAACAACATCTTGATCTTTCCAGTCAGGAAGCCCTGACGAGCTCTGGACACTTTGGACTGAGAAGAGTACTCATCAATAGTACCGAAATCAAACTTCGTGTTGTTCTTCATGTATGTCTTAACACGAACATAGTCAAAGTATGATGGAATGAAGATAAGAAGTCCATCTTCGTAAGATGTCTGCTTCGTGATCGATGGCAACACAGAGTTGACAAAGAATTTGAATCTTGCCTCATATGTTGATTGAGGGTCTGGTGACTCGAATCTTTGGAAGATCTGCTTGATTTTCAAACCAATGGAGTTCATGATACATGTATGGGAAGATATCTCTGGTCTGTAACGCACCTTGCCTGCAATGTTCTGAGACTTGGACACGATGCTGTTGACACTGGGAGTTAGGAACTCGCTGAACACCAAAGTTTGTCTGAGAAGACGAGCATGGTCGTTGATTGCCCACATTCTGATTCTCGAGAAATCTGCTCCATGGAAGTCTTTAGGGATCTTGTTGACATATTTGAGCACGGTTCCAACGTGGTCCCAGTTCTGCATTTCAATCTGATTGGCATTATCGATTACCATGACTTCAATGGACGACAAGAAATCGTATTGTCTTTTTGATTGCTTGGGGTCTTCAAGAATCATCGACAATCCAATAGGCGAAGCAATCAATACATCCGAGCTATAGAAGGAAGAGTACAACTTAATTGACTTTCTCGTGAACTTGAGACCAATGCTGAAGAAATCATTGGAATTACCCTTAAAAATGTGCCTGAAATCATCCGGCTTGGTCTCTGGGGGCTGTCCCTCCTCGTAGAATTGTGCCTTGAACTTCTTTCTGTTCTCCTGTTGGTCGGATCCTGACAACTTGATCATCTGCTCAACCACCTCATATGCTGCATTCCTTGTTGGAAGCAAAATCAACACCTTAGGTCTGGTGAAGCCCTGGTCTCTGAGCTCTGGTTCCTGGCTTCCTGGCTTTAACTTTCCACTCTTGAGGTCACTTTGGTAGTTGTGAAGTTTGTCATTGTTTTTCAACACCCTGTCTCTAGTCTTAAAGATGTGATTGAGAACATGCGTGATGTAGAGTTTTCTGTACGAAGTATTCTTGTAAGTTCTCGTAGGGTAGTTGATATCCTTATACGAGAGAAGATTTTGTAGCAAGCTTTGGTCTAAAGGTGACAATTTCGACCCATAGTTATTCAAGTACGTTTCGTATACTCTTTTCTTGATGGAAGTGTAGTCTTCGAACTGGTTAGAGGTAGAAACCACACCACCTTCGAACTTTGGGCCAGGAGCAGTTTGAGAAGTGCAGAAATATGCCAGCTTTTCGATTCTCTCTTTGCCAGTGATGGGCCATTTCTGTTTTTCACCAATAGCCTTGGCTTTCGACTCGACAAAGTCTTCACTGATAAGGTTGAAATGCAGTTCGAAGGGATCTTTATTGAGGATGTTCTCATTTTCCTCCACTTCTTCTTCTATTTCGCTCTCGTCTGCGCTCTCCTCGTCGTTCTCTTCAGCTTCATCCACGTTGAGTCCAGCAATGTCTTCGTCTTCAGTCACTTTGGACCCTGAGGACTTGCTGGTGGTCTTGATCTGCTTGTGGTCGGCGTTCAAAAGAGTTAAAAGTGCATCGTATGCTTTTCCATCCTCGAAATGTTTTGAGCTTTTAGGCTCCTCCAGCTGCTCCAATTCTTCTTCTTCCTCTGATGGTTCTTGTACTTCGGGTTCTTCATGCGGGATGTCTCTGCGAGCGGTTCGTTTAACGGTTCGCAATTGCTGTCTTCCCAGATTTGGCCGGTGTTTTTTAGTTGCCGAATAGGAAGTAGATCCGTTTTTGGATCTTTTGTGTGGAGGCATGGTAGTGAAGATCATCATGAGATGAGATGAGCGATGAAGTGGTGGTTGTCCTGCATGTATGTTTCTGCCCCCATCAAGAAACGGATATCAGGGCAGAATTGAAAATTCAGATATTTTTGAGGAAAGGAATGATATAAGAGGACTCGTAAGAACTACAAGAATAGGTTTTTGTAATTTTGTGACTTTCTTGTGCAAAAATCGATTTTTAAAGACAAAAAGTACGTTTTGCAAGTTCGCAGTATTCTCCAAATTGAACAGATAAAACAAGAACACTTGAGTACTTAAGAGTAACGAAAGAAGTAAAAAAATCGTTGGATCCCAAGAAACGTCGAAAAAACCCTCCAGAATTCATGAATATGTAGGAAAAGACTAGAAAAGATCAGAATCTACCAGAACACATTAAAATAGCTCAAAAATTCACCATTTCCCTTCGATTTATAACCACAAACCTAACCTAATTATCAAAGTGTTTGAGAGCAAGCAACCACTAATATGGCAGGTATAGAGGCAAATGGATGCAGTCGCACGACCCCAGACCAAGACAGCAAACAGATGTATCACGATACATTATGCTTCATACGTCATTGACTTTCTTGGCCCGATTCAGCCGTAAGTAACAGTTCGCAACCATTCAGGCACTTCAATCTACAACTACCAAGCGAGTAGGGAAAGTTGAAGAAATTTCATTAATTCTACCCATTACTGGCCAAATTGATCTAGTTTTCAATTCTCATACCCGATCCAAGTCTTAACAAAAGGATTTGTAAATAGTAAGTTCTTTCAACCTTCCAATCTCATTTCCCTCCATATCTATACATTGTCTCCAGTCCCCGTTTTCCTGCACACCACACCACCTCGCCCTCTGTGTAGTTCCTCCTTAAATTTTTCTCTATCTACCTATTACTTACTTTCCTGACTTGTCCATCGTTCCCGATTTGTCCATTTTGCTTCATTTCTAACTTATTCATCATACCACTCTTCCTCCATGAAGAAAATTAAAAATATCATCAAATCAATCCTACTGGTGTATTATCTCGCCCTCGTGGTGCTTACCATCCCGCTAGCTTTTGATGTTGGCGGTGTTCAGTGTGGCTTGACATACTCGTTTGCCCTCCTAACGATGTACTTCTGCTTGACCACGCTCAAACTCCTCGCTAGAAAGTATCCTGTGCTCCGTGTGGTATCTCTCATATACTACTCACAACACTTGTTCATTCCCAGCATCTTGATGTTTTTCCTCTCCTACTGCTCTCAGAAAGATATGGGGATGCCAGCTGTCATCTCCGTGTGGCGCTTCTTACTAGTACACCTGACCTCAGTGTTCACCATTGCCGAGGGCTTCTGTTCTTTACTATTGATCCAAGCTGCCTCACAAACGCTAGATTGGCTCCAAACTTACAAGTCTGACAGTTGGTTGTTCGTTTCACTTATAGGAAGCGGCTGCACTTTCTCGGGAGCTCTCTACTTCTTGTACCGGATCTACATCAATCCGTTTTCCATTGAGTTGGGAAACGCCTCGTTGATCGGCTCTTTTCTCACGGTTGTCATTGGCCTAGGTTTGTATGGAATCGTGTCTGGCAAGGGATCCATGATTGAGTCCTCCTTATTGTTTGCATACATTGTCCGCTGCATCTACGAGACATTTCCCTTGCTTTCAGAGGATGCTACGCAAACCATTGCTCATTTGTTCACTCAGACAACAACTAACTTGAAGAACGAGGTGCTCAGGCTTCCATTTCCTGTTAACGAGACATTGCTGACAGTTCTACCGTACTTAGCCTCGAACTTGCCCCACTCATTCAAAACTATTTGGGACTTCTTCATCTCGGCATGTCAGAAGTTGACAATGCTGTTATTGGTCAACTTGGCCTACAGATCCGGAGTTTTTTTCGCTGCAACGAAAATCATACCAAATTTGTATCATGCGCTCCCATATCTGCCACCACGTACTCCCCAGCTCCGCTCGAGACAGGTCTCGTCGTCGTCAGTTTCGACATTGCACATGGAGTACGAGAAACCAACATCTGACAATAAGCGTGCATCCGCTCGTCTCCGCAGAACGAAGCGTACACCGCCTTCTACCACCCTCAAGTTGATTTACGCCTACTCTCCATGTATCGTCATTGCGGTCTACACCCACTTGATGTTGCTGTACAGCGGGGAACTCGGCAATGAGTTGGTGCTTTGGGGCTGGTGGAATGGTGCGCCAAAGGATTCGATTGTCGTGGTGCATCCATGGCAATTCTGGAATTGGATCAACATGGGTACAACGTTGCTTCTATACATGGCAGAGTTGTCTGGTGAACCAAGCTCAGCAATGACCAGCCATTGGCACATTGACTAATTACGAACGACGTGGGAAATGATTAGTGGGGACCATTTGAGGACTGTCAAACCATAATAAAATCTCCCTCCCCAAGTGGTGCCCATCTGTACTATACCTTCAATTCATCTACGACATAAATTAATAAACACTGATCATTTAAATGCTGTTATCTGTGCGTCAGGATATTCAGAAATTTATGCAACTCTCGTCCACGATTAGCAACCAGCCATTTTTCCAGACTGTGAAGCCATCTCAGAGCTTGACTCTATGTTTGCTTTGTTGTTTCATCATATTATTCTGACGGGCCACAGACAACAACCTCTAAATGGCCAAGAGGCTATTAAGGAAGTCTGGTGTATGCGACTACACAAATATCTCATTCCGTGGAAAGATATCAGACTTTTGAAAAAAAGAGAGGACATTCATAAACAAGAGTGAGCTCCATTGGGTTGGCCATGATACATGGCCACTTGCTATATCTATGGTTTAGGATACAAAATCCCATTGCCGAATGACGAATCTTCAGACCTCCGTGGAGATATGAAGTAAGCGCCTCTATTCCTTATTCCAGTCCACCCAGCATCCCATATCGTCCTTTATACCTAGCTGGAAACCTCAATTCCACATTGGCCAGCATTCCAAACTCGCGAAACAACCAAATGTCATCATAGAGCCGAAGCTCACGAGATCCAAAAGGGATTGATGCACGGGAATTATAGCTCCACTAATGAGGATACTGATCAAGTAGAAAAGAGGATACTAACTAAGCAGACAAAACGAAATGGCTGGGCTCCGAGTAGAAACAGAACAGAGGGCGAAACGACCTCAAGAATCGCTGCGTTTCCGCTGTGACGGCCGGAGACTTTCCCCAAAGCATTTGCCAAAAGAGGCGATGGCACGGTGGTCATTTGGTAAGCTTTGAAAGCAAATCTTTGTCTATGAATGTGAAGAAAAAAAAAACGTGAGGCATCGGCGCTTTATATAGCAAGAGTGCGTGCAAGGCACAAAGATCAATGCGACTAATAGGGCTCGTTTTTTGCAACCTATACTTCAACATTAACTCGTGATTTACATTTTCTTAATATACATCTATAATAGGTACAGTAACCATTGGCCCTCAATATAGGACTGCTCCACCAACCCCGGATTAGCGTAGACAAGATCAGGCAACCAGTCCTTGTTGTATTGGCGGAAGATATTCTTGAAAGCTCCATCCATGTCAGGCTCAAGCAAATCATCCACAATCTTTCCCAAAATGTCTCTGGCCAAAAGGTTGATTGGTGAATACCATGGCGCATTAACATCGTCGGGACCGGTCAAGCCTTCGGATGCAATTAAAATGGATGAGTTGTACGTAGTCAAGGCATTATCGAAAGCAACTTCGTCGACCTCCCCCACCGACTGAGAGGTTGCCAGCTCTTCCAAGCTTGCAGGAATACGCCTCAATGCCTCAAAGTTACCAAGCTCAATGCTAACAGGGAACTGACGAGGCTGAATTCCCTTGATAATAAACTTTTTGCGAGCAGGCTGTAATGGGTCTGAAGATGGCATATTAACCACCATCGCCTCGGAGTTAGGGAAGGCAGAGCTGACGTTCTTGATGAAGTCGACAGCAGGCAACAAATTGGGCCACGCAGGGTTCAAGCGGTCTTTCCAAATAGCCTCGAACTGGTTTTCATATGCTTTCCAAAGAGAAATCTGTGTCACCTCACCTGCGGTCAGGTCTTTCGCATCCTCACCAGGTTTGCCGACAGCTGTGTACGGCTCATAACAACACCGGAGCCAAGTTGTTGCTCTTAACGGCTCAGGGAAGGCAATGATGATTTTGTAAAGCTTCTCGGGCAACTTGGCCGTTGTGGATGGCACCCCACTGTAGGCAGAACGTCTCGCAAGACGAACCGGGATCGTTTGCTGCACCTTGGAGGGATCCACCAATGGCAAGCGGGCCACAATCAGCTCAGGGAGCTGCTTCATCAAAATATGCAAGTTTCCTTTAGAAGAGGACGCGTTGATAAGTTTCCGCATTCTGTGAAGCTGCGAAGACGCTACCGAAGAGGCATATTGAGGATGCAAAGCTTCCGAAAACAAGTACTGTTTCACAAACAGCAACACATGGAAGGTGATTTCATCATCATTGATGAATAAGTTGCGAAGAATTATCAGAAGATGCTCGGGCTGAACAGCATCGATACAGTTGTTAGCTTCAGGCGTAACGTCCTCAATTTGTTTAGGAGAAAGGGCGTTGGCGCCGCCCAAAAACATCAAGTGGTACAAGCACTTGAGCGTGACAATAAGAACGTACTTGTCGGAGGTATTCGACAACAAAATGAGGAGCTGATGGAACAACGGGTCGTTTTTGGCATTATCAATGTAGAAACACGTGAGTGGATCCAAAATGTCCAACAAATGGTTCAAAGACTCGCGGAACAACTCGTTGAACTGCGAAAAGTTGAACAGCTTGGGGCTCAGAGTAGAGTAAAACCACCCAGTCAAAAATTTAAGCGCCTCTACGGCGTATTTCCGAAAGCTCTTGATCTGACAAAGCCACTGCTGATTTGGAAGGTCTTGCACGGCATTTCGGAGAGACAAAAGCGACTCAACACTCAACAGCATCATGCTCAGAGTAACATCCTGACTCTTGCCCTCGGCTATCAAGTGGTAAGGCTTAACAAAGTACTTGATTAGCTCGTTTCCCATCAACGGATAAACCGAGAAATTGAGAAGTTTGGGTTCATTGCACGAGTAGTACGAAAGCGTGCTGAGTGCGTACTCGATTTCAGACTCGATACCCGAATTCAACGACATGATGATTCTGTCCAAAGGACCAACACCCATGTGCCCTGCACCGTGTAGTTCCAGATTGACTGCTGAAGTCAAGTATCCATTCCCATTAGCGTAGATGGAGTCTTCCGCGATACCAAAACGCGCCACTCCTTGAATAGGAACAAGCGAGGGAGCCATTTGGGGTAATTTTATGGGAGATTTAGGTCGGAGATGGGGGTTTCTGGATAAAGTAGATTTTGGAGATTTTGGAGAAGTTGTTTTTTGAGGTGGTGGTGAGCACACGAAGAAGTCACGTGAGTCCCTCGGTATTGATATGAAAGATCCAATGTAGATGGGAGAAGAAATGGAAGCGGTTCGAGATGAGTAGTTAAGTATGCTGTGGTATGAGACTAAACTTCTTTCTTCACGTCTTTGTTTCGAAATTTTCTCTGTAAGTCATGTTATCGATTGTGATGTTTCGATGCTTGCAAGAATTGGGGAAGTCCAAATGAAAGGGAAATCAGATGTTGCATTTTACATTGATTCCACATCTCACAACCAATTCATGGTTTCCTATAGAATTGTGATATTCAATTTACTTCATAATACAGCGGAGATAACCAACACTGTCATTCAAATTGATCGCACCATCGTCAAAACAGACAATCCACATTCCAAGATTACAACAGCTAGTTCGATCCATACAATTTTATTCGGAAGTTCAAAGAACATAGAAGTTCATCATATCTTCATTTATGGCCTCATACTATTCTATTTTGCTTTTTAACCCTTCAATTGAGAATCTACTTATCTACTCTATCGCCCATCCAGATGTCACCTCAAATCTCAAGTGTTTCCAGTAACTCAATCGTATTTCATTCAATTCCGAAAATTAACAATGACAAGTATATAAACCTCCAACCTCGTTCCATCATCCCCAATCCAACCTCTACAACTTAAGCCATCACTTTCTCCATCACTTTCTCCATCAACCCCCATATTCCTTGCATATGGCCCTCCACTGGTGCGGCCCTCTTATCAGTCACTATAAATTGCGCTCACTTCCGCATCTTCCTAGCTATCGCAAAATGAAGCCAACACAGTTGTATGCGTTGGCAGTCGTTTTTGCCCAGGCCAATGCGCTCAATGTTTTCTCGCTCCAGTCTGTGCTGGACTACTTCTTTGGAAACGTGCAAGATAAAGTAGACATTGCTTCGGTTTTGCCTTCCATCGATGCCAGCCACTTTTTGGAGGAAATCAAAAAGACAGGCAATCCAGAGATTATTTCCGCCTGGAATGATATCATCGATGAGGTTGGAATCATGAGTGCCATGCACATGTATGAAAAGTACCAGGCAACCCGCCAAGTTTCTGACCTGAACATGAACAACGACTTCAAACTGTTCTCCACAAAATCATCTGAGGATTTCGAGAAGGTCACCTCTCAGAGGTTTTCTCAGCACGCATTGAGAGTTAAGGAAAACAACCCGGAAATTTTGGGTTTGGACACTGTCAAGCAGTACACTGGATACTTGGATGTGGAGGATTTGGGAAAGCACTTCTTCTACTGGTTTTTTGAGTCCAGAAACGACCCTGCCAAAGACCCAGTGATCTTGTGGTTGAATGGTGGCCCTGGTTGCTCCTCTGCTACTGGATTGTTCTTTGAATTGGGCCCTTCAGCCATTAATGCCACTTTACAACCAGTTTTCAACCCATACTCATGGAACTCCAATGCTTCTGTCATTTTCTTGGACCAGCCTGTGGGAGTGGGCTACTCGTACACAGAGAAAGATCAAATTTCCTCAACTGCAGCCGCTGCTAAGGATGTGTACATTTTCTTGGAACTTTTCTTCCAGAAGTTCCCTCAATTCTCTCTCAACAAATTCCACATTGCTGGGGAGTCATATGCTGGCCATTACATTCCTGCTTTTGCCTCTGAGATCATCAACAATGCTGACCGCTCTTTCGATTTGACTTCTGTATTGATCGGAAATGGTATCACGGACCCATTGATCCAATACAAGTACTATCGTCCCATGGCATGTGGAGAAGGTGGATACAAGCCAGTCTTGAATCAAGACCAATGTGACCAAATGGACAGAGACTACCCTAAGTGTGCCGCACTCACCAAACTCTGCTATGCTGCTCAAACTGCATTCACTTGCGTGCCTGCTACTTACTACTGTGAGACCAAGCTTTATGGTCCATACGGAGAGACTGGTTTGAATCCATATGATATCAGAAAGGACTGCGCCGATGAAGGTGGAAATTGCTACAAGGAGATGGACTACTTGGATGACTACTTGAATCTCGATTACGTTAAAGCCGCTGTTGGTGCATCCAACATCGACATCTTCACCTCTTGTGATGACACTGTGTTCAGAAACTTCATTCTCTCAGGTGATGAAATGAAGCCATTCCAACAGTATGTGGCTGAGTTGTTAGACAAGAACATTCCAGTATTGTTGTACGAGGGTGACAAGGACTTTATCTGTAACTGGCTTGGAAACTACGCATGGGCCAACGCTTTGGAGTACTCGAAGCACGAGTTCTTTGAGGTTCAGCCATTGCGCCCATGGCACAACAAGGCAGGTAAGTTGGCAGGTGAAGTCAAGAACTATGGCCAGTTTACTTTTGCTCGTGTTTACGGAGCTGGTCACATGGTTCCATATGATCAGCCAGAAAATTCGTTGGACATGGTCAACAGATGGATCCTGGGTGACTTCACCTTTGGAAAAAAATAAGCATAACGACATTGTTGTCTGTTGGTGCACGATTTGAAATTCCATAAATTTTAAGTATTAAATTGAAGTTTGTTAGAATTGATTTTTGAGGTAGAAGGTGACTTTTAGAATGTCGGTCTTACACAAAATGGAACGGGCTGCAAGGGACCTTACAGAATAACACTAGATCACTGATATTATTATATTATTCACCAATATTTTACACCTTGTCAGAAACGGCCTCGTCGATTCTCTCCACGTTATCGTCGCTAGTCTCCTCATCTGGAACATCCACAGTCTTTGCTGGACCATGGTAGATTTTCTTAGCGTACACCAAGTAGTACGTAAGAGACAAAATCCACACACCTGGTGTGATGACACATGTGTAGTTCATGGACTCCTTGTCCGGGTTCAAGTTGGTAGGGAACATCACCATAATGATGGTGTAGACAATGAAGGCTGTGGAGACCCATCCATTGACTCGACTCCAGAATTCGCCCAAGAAGAACGGACCAGGAGTGAATTTCTCCTTCATGTAGATTAAACGCAAGAGTGTAGGAGTTCCCCAGGCTGTGTAATTGCCAGCAATGTACAAGGTGAACAAGGCATTGGCTGCGGTTGTACCAATGAGACACAAGAGTCCGATGACGATAGCAGCAACACCACCGGTAATAACAGCATGGATAGGCACAGACAACTTCTTGTTGACCTTCTTGATCCACCAAGACATTGGCAATCCGTTATCTCTGGCAAAAGCAAAAATCTGTCTGGAGATAGCCGTAAGAATGGAAGCACCCATTAAGAACTGCGCAAAAGCAATAAGAGCCATGAAAGCCATGGCTGCAGGCTTTCCCTGGCCAGTCTTGGTTTCAAAGGCATCGTAGATAATCTGAGCCATTGGCTGGCCGAACTTGGAACCTAAAATGTGACCTTCAATATCGTCAGTCTGAATACAGAAGCAGGTAACCACCATGATAATGAAACCCAAGATTCCACAGGCAGAGATGGATCCGATAATACCGATGGGAATAGTACGAGTAGCATGGTTACATTCCTCAGACATGTGAACACAGGAGTCGAAAGCTCCAATGGTCCAGATAGCAGGCAACCAAGCTTGAGAAAGTTGGGTCCACCCAATAGGGAAATTGGTATAGTTGTCAAAGTGGCCGAAAACCCAGCTGGCTGATTTGAACTCACCACGAGAAGCCACAATAGGCATGGAAATAACGAAAAGAACGATAATAGCCACATTGACTATGATGGAGGTGGTTTGCAACCATGCACAGTGTTTGGAAGACAAACAAGTGATGACGATGTGCGCAACCACGCAAGCAACGAAGATTCCATAAGTCTTAGCAGCAGTGATCTCATAATCTCCATCCTTACTGATAACAACAATGGAGAGGATCTCAGTTGCGAAACCATAATCGACCGAACAGAGCGCACCCACCAAAGCGATAGAGTTTGTGTTACCAATGACGTAGGAAATGACAGTCTTATACTTTGCAGGGGCGTAGTAATTTGTCCAGTAGTACAAACCACCGGAGGTTGGCAAGAACGAGGCGTTCTCACTCATAGCAAGACCGATGGTCAAGATAAGAATGGACAGAATGAGCCATCCCCAAATGGCACCCGCAGGACCAGCCAAAAGGGCCGTGGCCAAGATGGAGGCAATCGATGGAAGTAAACCCATAATAGAGAAAGCTACTCCAAACACTTGGATGGTGGAAAAACGTCTCTTCAACTCTGGCTTATAACCAATCTGGGCCAAAAGCTCATTATCGTCGTTAGAAAACAGCGCTGAGATGAGCGGCATTTCAACATTCTGGGTGTTGTTGTAGAATCTCTTGTCAGAGGTGACAGCCTCCAAAATCTGCTCTCCAGAGAGAACTGGATGTAAACCTTTTGCCATGATATGAATACTTTGCAGCCAAAGTTATCACTGATGTCAAAGACTAGAGAATCAGCTGTTGCAGCGAACGTCCAGACCTTTTATAAATTGAATTTCTAGGACTCCCTCCTGCAGACTCTTGCTGGGGTTACATTCTCTGCCTTATCAAAGCGATGCTTTCCCACTGTCTGGATGTTATCAGTAGTGCGAGTGCAGGCACTTCGGTGTCTCTCCCCGCCACGCTTGGCGCTGTCAAAAAAATACTTCGCTGCCAAGATGGCCCATTTGATAGGTGTACACTTTAGAATAGACCGAATAACTTTTGTAAAATCAGCTAATACTGGAGACTCATTTACCTCCAAAAACCATCAAACCCTCCCAAAACTAAGCGTTCTCATGTTTCACCTTGGACCTCTTTAGCGGGTAACTTTGACTAGATAAGCAACGTCTACCGTTTTGGGATAAGATACGCGCAGGCAAACGGCATTCAAAAAATCCATTAGGAACATCAAGTATTTGACAGATACACAGCATGCTAACCGAAGCTGATATCGCAATTAACGGTGTGGATCATGAAAAGAAATTCCTCTCGAGGCTATTTTTTCCATAATTGACATGGCCAATCGTACACTCATGTATTACATTGTTAAATTGGTGTGATCAAATCTTTCCGCACACGCCTTGTTATTAATTAGTTTCCTGCCTTACACACATCCACCAGAGCGTGGTGGGAAAAGAAATACATTTATACTTTTTAAATTGCTCAAGAAAGTGGCTCGACTTAAACTATGCGACTACAAGCTCACATTTGCTCATATGACCTGATCAATGAACGTCTTAAATTAGAGAAAGTTCGGAATAAAGTTGCAATTTACAGATAGTGATCTACTGGCTGCTAAGGTCGGAATCAGAAAATTTCGCCCGATCTCGGTTGTGTCAATCATTTCGGAATGCCGTATGGAGTTTTGCGCTAATCGATGGCTCTAATGTACTCTCAACACTAATCATCGTTAGGGCACAAGCCCTCAAAGATCGATGAATCACGTGCGAATTTGAATGTCAAAGTCTCCATTTTCCTCATCGCGCAAAAATTTACCCTCCACACACTCCCGGAAAATCTTTCTCTACAGCATATAAAGCCACTGTCCCCACCTCAATTTTTTCATCTTCTCATCACTAAAAATGGCTACGTATGTGCCCAAAACAAAATCGTCACTGCTTTCTGTTGGCATATGTTCAACTTAAGGTATGATGTTGCTGTGGTTCACACAGTATCGAGGCGTCGACCCGGTTAACTAGACGAGCTGAAGCTTTTTCTAGTCCTGCTCGATGTTTCAGTTATGAACATGCTATTCTTGTAATCCTTTATTGGTTTTTGAGAAAGCATAATAACGCCCCTTTAAAGATTCCATGGTTGAGTTGTCTCTGGCAGCTTCTTTCCCCGGTATCCGACATTGGACCAGGTCCCCTTGTGACCTTGCATAACTGTTAGCTTGTATCATCCTAAAGTGAAGACAATGACCAGAAAGCACATTTCATGATTAAATTATCAAATTGCTCATGTTCTTCATACTAACATCCCAGTACTTTGCAACCAGAGTCCCAGATCAAGCAGGCTAAGACCGACGCCAAGATTGTCAAGCAGCGTGCTGCTGACAAGGCCGTCAGAAAAGCTGTATGTATTTCGAACTAAGTTGAGATTACCAACGAGGGGCCATTGAAGATGATACTCTATTTTAAAATTGACTAGCCTTGCGATGCTGTCGTTTTGTTAACCATCTTTCGGGACTGACAAATGGCCCCAAATTACCTAAATTTGTACTAACATTACCAGGCCAACAAGGAGAAGAGACAGACCATCGCTGACAGAACTGCTGCTTACAACAAGGAGTACAGAGATGCTGAGCGTGCTGTCATTGACGCCAAGAGAGAGGCTAAGGCTAACAACTCTTACTACGTTGAGGCTGAGCCAAAGCTTGTCTTCGTTGTCAGAATCAAGGGTATCAACAAGATCGCTCCTAAGCCAAGAAAGGTTTTGCAATTGTTGAGATTGACCCAGATCAACGCCGGTGTCTTCGTCAAGGTCACCAAGGCTACCTCTGAGTTGCTCAAGTTGGCTGAGCCATACATCACCTACGGTTACCCTAACTTGGCTACCATCAGAAAGTTGATCTACAAGAGAGGTTTCGGTAAGGTTAACTCTCAGAGAATTGCTTTGTCTGACAACGCTATCATCGAGGCTGCTTTGGGCAAGTACGGTATCATCTCCATTGAGGACTTGATCCACGAGATCTACACTGTTGGTCCTAACTTCAAGCAGGTCAACAACTTCTTGTGGCCATTCAAGTTGTCTAACCCTAACGGTGGTTTCAGAACCAGAAAGTTCTTCCACTTCATCCAGGGTGGTGACACCGGTAACAGAGAGCAGTTCATCAACAACTTGGTCAAGCAGATGAACTAAGTTTGATGATGAATGGGTGTAATTTGTTATAGACGGGGAAGTTTGTAGTAATAAACCGACTCGTTGTTTTCTTCTTATGTATTAATGATATCGTTATTTCGTGAATTATCCACCATCTATCCAGTCTTGGATTTGGTAGACCTTGTACTCGATCCAAGGAATCTGTTGTATCCATGAGAAGCTCATGGTTTCGTCATCCGAGTAGAAGCTATTTTCCTTCGTAAGTTGTGTAAGCAGCGTGTAGTAGATAAGCTTGAGAAAGTTTACTAATAAGATGAATGTGAGCATCAAACTGAGACATTCCACAATCAAAACCCCCGTTGTTCGCTTTTCAGATGCTTGGAATCGAAGATATTGTTTGACGAAGGGAAGTCTCCATAAGAAATTAGGGTCTTCCCCAAAGTCCACTTGGTTTCTCAAGTCCTGAATGACTTTATCTTGTTCATAAATTGTCTCCTTGAGCTTCTGGGCCAACTTCTCTATATCCTCGTTGGTCCTACGTAATGCTAGCTCCCTCGTTTTATGTAACGCTTGTTCCCTCTCGTACTTATTGCAAAGTAACTCTAACTCTCGTATTCTTTCTTGCTGTTTGGAATCGTAAGCTCCAGGGAGATGCATTAGTTCATCCTTTTCCTCCTTTGGTCTAATATGATCCTCTTTTTTGATGAAGGTACCATTATGGATGTCCTTCTCATGTGGTTTATCGTCGCGGCTTTGGTTAGCCCTGTTCCTTTTGAAGCCGGATCTCCACCAATTTCCGAACCACGAATGGTCATCGTCGAGTACCCCTGAAATCGAGCCCCGGTTCCCAGGAACAGTAGTGGAATATTCTGCTGACATAGATGGTCTAGACCAATCCCTCCCTCTAATTGTGTCTTTATCTCCATGTGTATCTTTCCCTTTGAAAGTATCACTTACATTTGTCCATCGATCGTTCTCTTTCAATGGATCTCTTAATGGATCTCTTAATGGATCTCTTAATGGATCTCTTAATGGATCTCTTAATGAATCTCTTAATGAATCTCTTAATGGATCTCTTAATGGATCTCTTAATGGATCTCTTAATGAATCTCTTAATGGATCTCTTAATGGATCTCTTAATGGATCTCTTAATGGATCTCTTAATGGATCAATTGTAGACTGCGAATCCCTCATTTCTCGTGCTGGAATCGCCGTGCTTGGCCGACTTGGTCTATAAGCTCCCTCTCTCGGATAATTCATCACCAACCTTCGAAGTGCACCAACACCAGTTCTTGCCCTTGTTCTCAACAAGTCTTCAATTGAGTCAAACCCCACAAGTTGGAGAAGGAACTTCTCGGTCTCTTCTTTTTTCATTCGAAGCAGCGGACGCTTATCTGCCATTTTCTGAAGAATATGGATCTCAGCTTTGGTGAAGAGTCCTCGACTTCCAACGAAATCCTCAAGCTCTCGTATTAGAGCGAAGACCTCGGTGACATAAATAGACTCTCGACTTTTGGAGTCTCCATATGCCTTCTGCCAGCATATTCTCAAGTATTGGTCTACAGGTGACGACATCCGCTAATTGTAAATAGAGGTGACAGTAATGTTTACTTGAAGTTGGTATGTGCACTCTGCTCAAGACGTGCTTCCAACATTTGCAATAAGAATTTGATAATCATGCTTATATTAGAACTTGGAATAATCACTCTGTGAGATACGCTGCTATCCCTATTTCCATGCAATATTCGTAGGTCTAACATGTTACTTTTGGTCGTGATGAACAGTTCATAAACTTGCGCTCTCAGTAGAAGTCGGTGTTTCTGTCTTAGGACCAGTTTCCTCTGAATAAGAAATGCTCTTGTTCGCCTCTTCAATCGTTCGGCTTGGCTTATCAAGGATAATATGCTTTGGTACTTCAGCTTTTGAATCATCAAGTTTTGAATCATCAAGTTCTGAACCACCAAGTTTTGGAGCATCAAGTTTTGGAGCATCAAGTTTTGGAGCATCAAGTTTTGGAGCATCAAGTTTTGGAGCATCAAGTTTTGGAGCATCAAGTTTTGGAGCATCAAGTTTTGGAG